>Ga0228615_1000077_pt1 | contig 52047 bp, 40 predicted proteins | sample 16DmetaG_FD_190530 | JGI IMG/M metagenome (GOLD analysis project Ga0228615, IMG submission 190530) | Seawater microbial communities from Monterey Bay, California, United States - 16D | ecosystem: Environmental > Aquatic > Marine > Coastal | place: USA: California | collected 2016-10-17
AACCAGATCGATGATAGCAAAGGCGAGCAGGTTACGATCGATAACTATAGTACATGGGCTCATATTGAAACAACGGGGCAACCTACGACTTTCCCTCACTCAGGTCTATTAACCGATATGACATTCCTTGCTCGTTATCCAACCACAGCGACAAATCGAAACAGAGCACGGGCAAGATGGACTTTTTTTCATTTCCTCGATATCGATATTGAAGGTGCGACACAGAGACCTACAGATGAAGCCGCCCTGCAAGATACCGACAATCCTACAATGAACAATCCCAGCTGCACTGTCTGTCACGCAATCTTGGACCCGGTCGCTGCAGCATTTCAAAATTGGGATGAGCGAAACCAATACCGACCAAACGGCTTGGCTCTTGATAAATTTTACAAGTCTCCTCAGGACGGTTCCACTACTCTGTATAGGAAGGGCGACACTTGGTATAGAGACATGCGAGAGCCCGGGTTGTTCGAGCATGCGATAACAAACAACGATCAAACATTACAAGAGTTAGGAAAACTTATCGTGCAAGAACCAGCTTTTTATCGAGCCTCTGTGAAATTTTGGTGGCCAGCAATATTCGGGGAGCCTCCATTAGAGATACCTATCCATGACGGCGACTTTAATTTCGCAAGCAAACTAAAGGCCTATGAGGAACAGCAGAAATTTATTCAAAGTCTAGCTGACGTCCTTTATCAATCAAAAAACATGAAAGACGTCTTTAAATTAATGGTCCGCTCAGTCTGGTTTAGAGGTGATTCAGTTACTGCCCCATCAGAAAACCCCTTTGTAAATGAGACCAATATCGCTTCTCGGCAATTACTTAATCCTCAACAACTTGAGATGAAAGTCGAGGAGTTGACTGGACTGGTTCACAACCGTCAGCGAAGAAGGGATATCTACAACGGCTTGCCAACTCAGTTTTCAGATTACAGGCGCGGGACAGCCTATCAAGAGCGGGTATCTCTTGGTGGCCACAATTCAGATACTGTACTCAGTAGAAGAGAATTAGTATCACCACTAATGCAAAATGTTTTCCTTACAATTGCACAAGACATCAGCTGTCCTGCTGTAGTCTATGACTTCGCGGTAACCAAATCTAAGCGGCGCCTTTTCAATCTCGTAGAAGTAAGCGACACACCCGAAAATTCTTCAACGGCAATCAAAGATCAAATACGAGAACTCACCGAGCGATTTATAGGATCCTCAGGACACGATCTCGAAACAGAAGTAAATACTCTGTATGAATTGTTCCAAATTTCGATTCGAGACTCTTCGAAATATTGGCAAACAGCAATAGACCGTTGCCGACTTGATACAGATTTTTATGGACCTACGCTGATCGGTGTCGATCCTGATCAGTTTACCCAGGATTGGAATGAAAATTACATTGACTTGTCAAAGATTCAAACTGTGCCCAAGTTAATCAATGATGATAACCATATAAAATCTTCCTGGGCTATCGTGCTATTTTATTTACTCTCACATCCGGATTTTATTTATGAATAGGATAAACCGGCGATCTTTTATGCGATTACTAGCAGGAGGCGCCACCGCTCCCCTAGTGTCAAGAATTTATCCCGCGGTAGAACCGTCCAACAGAAACCTATTGCTTGTCTTTCAAGCAACAGGAGCATGGGATGTTGCCTCCTTTTGCGATCCGAAAGAAAACTCTCAAGCAAGTCAAAAGATAACGAAGTGGTCTGACAGCAGTTCAATACAAATGGCTGGGAACATACCCTACGCCCCATTTTCTAAGAACGCCGAATTCTTTGAAAAGCATTATAAAAATATGTTGGTCATCAATGGTGTCGAGATGCAGACGAATGCCCATGGCATCGGTGTTATACATTCGTTTAGCGGAAGACTTGCAAGGGGCTATCCTTCTCTTACGGCATTATACTCCGCCTCGCATGGTATAGACTTACCCCTTGCGCATATCTCTACTGGTGGCTTCAGTGATAGCGGTGGCATACTAACGCCAGTAGTCACGAAGGGCAGGTCTCTTCTTCGTTACGCCAATCAGAATATACAAAGATTTGATAAAACTCTATTTAACGGTGTTCTTTTCCTCCATGGGAAAACGGCGTTATCGAGAGTTAATGATAGGCAAAACATTCCGACAAATGTGAAGCAATATGGCTCCTACCTTGACTCGATTACGAACTCAGCCGAACTCGAAAAATTAGTCCAAATTCAAAATGCGTATCCTTCGATTAAGTTTGAAGGCAACGGCAATGATTCTATCTTAGTGGCTCTTATGGCCTATAAAGCTGGCCTTTCTTTATCCGCAGATTTTTCTTTTGGGGGTTTTGATACTCACGACAAGAATGATGAGGAGCAAGCGCCTGCTCTTGCTGATTTAACATCTGGGATAAACTACGCAGTAGACACGGCCGGGAAACTTGGTATAGCCGACAAAGTGACCATTATTGTCGGGTCAGATTTCAGCAGAACGCCCTGGTACAATTCATCCGACGATGGGAAAGACCATTGGAGCATCGGCAGCTATTTAATAATTGAAGAAAATGCGCAATTTGGCAACGCGGTTATCGGAGCCACAACTGCAGATCAAGTACAACTAAAAGTTAATCCAAGCAATTTCAGCCTCGATGATCAGGGATTACAACTCCTCCCACAACATGTCCATCAAGAATTTAGGAGGCACCTTGGTATAACAGGGAATAAATTTGACGCCTTATTCCCATTAAACGTGAGAGATGAAATAAATTTCCTTACCTAAAGGTCAAGCTCAATCTAATTTTTCCCTTAGAATGGCTGATCAAGCGATTAGCGAAAGTTGCGCAAAATCACCACCAAGAACGGTTCCCACATCCTGCACTCCCATCCACTCTTGAATCATGCTGGCATAGACCGAACGGAAATCAGTTGTCATGATCAGGTCGCCTTGATCGAGAAGCGAGAGGCTGGGATGCTCTCCATGAAAACCACCCTTAACCTGGTTGCCGAAAACATACATAGGCCCCGCGACGCCATGGTCTGTACCAAGCGATGCGTTTTCTTTGACTCTGCGGCCAAATTCTGTGAAAACCAACATAACCACATCGTCCTCCCGACCCATAGTCTTGAGGTCAGCTTGAAAGGCCAAGACGGCATCTCCCACCTGATTGAACAAACCTGCCTGATTTGGGGCCTGAGAAACGTGGGTGTCGAAACCTGAGAAGTTGGTATAGTAGAAACGCGCATCGGCACGCGCTTCAATGAGGGCAGCGATGTTGCGTAAAGAGGTACCCACGGTGCCGTATCCATAGTCTGAATTCGTTCGATAGTTGGCGCAAGTGCGACGCACAAACTCAGAGCTATCGGCTGCTGTCGAGGTCACTCTGCGCACAAAGTCGAGGTTGCCTCTCGCTGATTTAGACCTGTTCGACATGATGTTCTCGAAGGCGCTCTCCTGAGATTCAACATTATCCAAACGGTAAGCTGCTGGATTGCTGAACACTACGGGTGGATGGTAAGTCGATGAAACCGCCTGGGATTGCTCTTTGGCGATATTCATTACGATGCCACTGGCTTCCGTCGGAATTACTGTATCAGCAAGCCGTCCTATCCATCCTCTCGACTCCGGTGCGTTAGGTACACCGGTGTGCCAGAATTTCATAGATTCGAAGTGAGAGCGATTGGGATTAGGGTAGCCGCAGCCATGAACAATTGCCATGTTGCCATCTTTATAAAGGCGCTCCCATCCCAGAAGATTCGGATGCAGACCGTAATCGTCGGAAAGCTTTAGTACGGCATCAGGCTGAATCCCAATCGTTGGCCTGGCTCGGTAATATTCATCCTGAGTATACGGCACCACAGTGTTGAGACCGTCGTTCCCGCCCGATAATTCCAAAACAACCAGAATGCGCCCATTGTTGGCTACCGCTCCCTCAGCGGCCCTGACACCAAATACCGATGACAGGCCTGTTCCAGCAGCAATTGCTGCGCCCAAATTAAGCTCCAAGAAGCGACGCCTGCTCCTACTAAATTCTTTGATATCTGTTTGGTACTTATCCTTGTTCATTCAATTATCCTAATTGGTATTCTGGGGTGCTCAGAATGAGTTGCAATGTGAGACGCAAGGTCTGCTCTACCTCGCCGTTGCCGGAATCGCGAAGGCGGAACCCATCTGCCATTCTGGATTGCAGAAATTCAACGATAGTCTTTCTATCTTCGTCGAACAGTCTCAATGTCAGAAAACGCCGTTCCATATAAACCACTGCATCTTCAGCGCTAGATACATTGGCGTTGCGCAACATGCCGCTGAGATCAAAAGGCGCTGGCGTTGGCGGGATCGGCCTAACACGCTCATAGCTCTTGGTGATGCCGCGATACAAACCTAGCTTCAAATCATATTGTGCTCGTACATTGTGTCGCGCCGCCGATGGGGCGGTAGAGGCCATTGAATTCACATCAGGAATCATGTCACGCTCATCATCCGCCATGACAGCCGCTGAAAACTCGACTGATCCACTGTCTAAACTGAATACAAGAGCTTCATCAAGGTCACGCTGCTTAGCTTCTGCCGGCGCGTTAGAGTAGCGTGGGGAGTAGGCAAATCGTGGGTAAGCCCCCTCAGCGGTTTCAGGAAATAACAAATGACCAACAAGATTGTTACGTAACAGGATTGTCGAAGGGTTTAACCAAGATCTTCCTCCGTCCCAGCCCTTTACGTTGGGCGGGTTTCCCAGTGCCTGGCCTAGTAGGTTTGTCGCTGTCGGGAAATAAGGTGTACCTGGGATCTTTTCCAAGCCAAGCTTGCGATAGGTTGAGACTAAAAAATGCACTGGGCTTTTGATCTGGCTCCCCAACGAAGGTTCACTGTAGAAGTCCTGTGATAGAAACAAAGAACGCAGAAAAGGCTTAAGTTGGTAATCGTTTTCGCGCAGAAGTTCGGCTAAGTCATGGACCATTTGCTCGGAAATTTCAGTCCTGACAAAAAAGCGGTATAGCTTGCTGGCGATAAATTCGGCCGCTGCATCTTGCCGGAGAATAAGGTCGACAATGTCTTCGCCGTCCCAGTCACCGGTTTCTCCAAATACAGTCTTAACACCCTCGTCATGCTGTTCCATGTCATTGATAAATTTAAGGCCCTGATTGCGCCACCCCGTAAATGCGCGGGCCGCTTCCTTGATATCATTTTCTGTATAGTTACCAATGCCCAAGGAAAATAATTCCAGAATCTCTCGAGCATAGTTTTCGTTGGCGTGGCCTTTTACATTTAGCCTGTTATCCAGATACAGCAACATGGCTGGGTCTTTTGACATGGCGATAAGTAGAGTCCGCAAATCAGTCGTAGCGAGCTCTCGAAGCGTCTCGTTCTGATGCAACATAAGACGATAGTCGTCGTTTTTCAATTCCTCTGTAGCGAAGTGCCCGTGCCAGAACAGGGTCATCTTTTCTTCCAACGGACGCGGGGAAACTAACATACGCTCTGCCCACCACACGGCAACTCGCTGCCATTCGCGGTTTGAAGATAGGTACTTGTAATATAGGGCGTCAGTAATGTCTTGGAGCTGTCTTGGCCCTTCGTCAGCGACAACTTCGCCGTATACTTCCCCTACCTCTGCGGCCTTGGCCATGACGTCATCGAAGCGCAAATGCAGGTCCACATCCGGCAGCATCGCCTCATCCCAAATTCCAGAGGGTTCAAAATCTGGAAGATCGTCAGCTATCTGATCGTAATTGACTATAAGGTCTACAGCTGCTTCAGGAGCCATTTGCGCAAATCGCGTGACCACTTCAGGAGTACCGCCGAATCCTGCACGCTCCAATAAGTGCGCAGCGTGGCCATATGACCATGCGCTGGATGAGAGAGGTTCTAGGCTGTCAACATCTGCACCCATAGACTGGTTTACTTGACAGCCCAACAAGGCCAGAACAATTAATAGTTTGCCGCTAAGCTCTCGAATTTCCGGACATAATCGTGAACAGACTGGGTTAGGAAGATTTTTAAGCATAGGAAGTCAGCTCTTTATTTTTGCTGTCGTAGGCTGCAGCTCTTTAGGGATTAGATCCAGTAACCTAGCATAAGCTCAAGTCGCCATCAATTCCAGCAATTGCCTGACTAAAACCAGTGCCTCCAAGGCATCACGCTCAATTTGAGAAATTAGAGCAAAGGACGCTTTTGCTAGTGAAATAAGCAAGAGGACTAAGGCTTAAAACAAGAGAGCAAGGGTACAGATAGTAGCTTATTAATATTATTAACCTTGGCACAAGTCCGCATTTTTGGATGTTTTATATAGACATTAAGTGAGATATTATCGAAAACATATCGCGTGATATTTAATAATGTCTAGGACATGATATGAACGAATTTCAAGACTTTAGCTACGATGTGATAGTTGTTGGATCGGGTGCTGGTGGAGGCATGGCTGCCTACACGCTTACAAAAGCAGGACATCGAGTTTTAATGCTCGAGGCCGGTCGCGAGTATGACCCGACCACCGAAACGCCAATGTTCGAAACCGTCCATCAAGCGCCATTAAGAGGTGTCGGCACGCCCGACAAAGATTTCGGTTTTTATGACGCAACAGTTGACGGCGGATGGACTGTACCCGGAGAGCCCTATACAACCGGACCGAATTCAGAGTTTTTGTGGTGGCGAGCTCGAATGCTCGGTGGCCGAACCAATCATTGGGGACGAATATCGCTGCGATTCAGCCCATACGACTTTAAGGGCTATAGCATGGACGGCCTTGGATACGATTGGCCAGTGGACTATGAAGAGATGGCACCCTGGTATGATGAGACAGAGAAGCTAGTAGGCATCTCCGGCAATAATCCTGGTTTGGATGATGTGCCAGATTCTGCACCCGGGGTTCTGCAACCCACTTTCAAACCACGAATTCCGGAACTATTACTGAAGGCAGCCGGCAATAAATTGGGCATACCCGTCGTACCGATGCGAAGAGCAATATTATCTAGACCGATCGACGATCGGCAAGCCTGCTTCAATGCCACAAGCTGCGGCAGAGGGTGTAGCATTGGGGCCGCATTTCAGACAACAACATCATTATTACCTTTGGCAAGAGCAACAGGAAACCTTAAAATAGTAACGGACGCGATGGTGAAAACTGTCGAGACTGACGGCAACGGCCGAGCAACGGGCGTAACTTTCATTGATCGAACCAGTCGTGAGGACGTCACGTTAAAAGCGCGGGTGGTAATCTTAGCAGCAAGCGCTTGTGAAACAGCAAGACTTCTCCTCAATTCGAAATCTGAGCGATTCCCAAACGGTGTCGCTAATTCCAGTGGCCAGGTCGGAAGAAATTTGATGGACTCAACGGGCGCTGGTATTGCTGGACTGGTACCAGGACTGTCTGGTCGTCCTCGGTATAACGAGGATGGTAATACCGGTGCTCATTTGTATGTTCCCTGGTGGGGACACAAGCAACAATTAGCAGGTAAATTGGATTTTCCCCGCGGGTATCATTTCGAATACGGGAGCGGATTCGTTTCACCCCGAATGCAGTTAGGAAACTTCGCTCGAGGCTATGGAAAAGAACTGAGAGACAGCGTCAATAAAGCTTACGGTGCCTACGTAGCGCTTTCTATTCGAGGTGAAATGCTACCCAACGCGAATTGCTTTATGGAAATTGATGACAATACAAAAGACCAATGGGGAATACCCGTTCCTAAATTTCATTGGAAGTGGTCTGAGCACGAACTCAGCCAAATCAAGCACGGGCTAGCCACGGCCAAGAAACTGATTGAAACGATGGGAGGCTATACACTCGGCGACCCACCACCTGCCGAAAGAGCGATTAAAAAAGGTGGGGAGATTATTCACGAAGTGGGCACTACGCGAATGGGGTCATCCGCGAAAGATTCTGTTACCAACCATCACGGTCAATGTTGGGACAGCAACAATTTATTCGTTATGGACGGCGGAGTATTTGCCTCGAACCCCCATAAAAACTGCACCTTAACGATTATGACTATGACGATGCGCAATGCTAGTTGGCTAGCAACAGAGTTGAACAGGGGTGCACTATGAGCAGTAATAGCGACATCATTTTTAGCGCCATTGACGACAGCCTAAAGAATTGCGTCCCTGCAAAGCAGGATAATAAAACTCATAGAATGAGCCGTCGGGAAACACTTAAATGGTTGAGCGCGGTTTCCGCAACATTGACAATACCACTGACAACCCCAGCCCTCGCCGCGGAAAGAAATATCGCGAAGAGCGATTTAGTTGGATCATTCGCTCCTTGGCCGAAGCTAGATATAAAACCTGTCGAGGCTGAGGGTTATGGAAAGGACCCAAAACTCGTTCGGCCTGACACCAGTCCTTGGCCACTGACATTAACGTCTGAAGAAAAAACAAAACTTATCCGGCTGTCCGACATTCTCATTCCCGAGAGTGAGAATTTCCCATCTGCCTCGGCAATAGGTGTGCCCGAGATGATCGATGAATGGGTAAGCGCCCCGTATCCTCGGCAGCAGCGGGACAGATCATTTCTGATTGCCGGTTTGGAATGGCTAGATTACGAAGCGAAGCGAAGATTTGATGACTCGTTCGCTAACTGTTCAGAAAACCAACAAATGGAAATAGTTGACGATATTGCCTATTCTTCGGAAGGGACACCTCCCGACTTAGATACCCCGACTAGATTCTTTGCAGCATTGAGACAGCTGGTCGCTGGGATATATTATTGCACGCCTGAAGGTACAAATGATCTGGGTTATATCGGCAATGTGCCTATTGTTGGAGACTATCCAGGACCCACGGCGGAGGCGTTGGACCACCTCAATAAACTATTGGATGAGCTGGGCCTCACTTTATAGCTCTGCGGCTATTACCCGAAAAACGTTCGAGAAATATCTAGAAACCTAATCCCTCAGCGTTTCGGGACAATGCGCGTTAGTTGAGTATGCGGTAACGACCAAATACTTGTTCGGTTTTTTTAAGGTTCTGCACTTCCATGCAGATGTATTTCCGTCTTCAGCCGTTTATAACTTCTCAAGCTTTATCTCTTTTTCTAAAGCCTCTCGATCAAATCGGGCCTGAGCGTAACACCGAGGCCCGGGGCTTGAGGCACTTTAATAGAACCATCATCCTCTAAAACAGGTGGATTCTCAAAGACCTGCCAGCCCTCAAAAATATCTGCATGTGGCGGTTCATGTATAAATTCTGTTATCGGCGCGTTTGGCATAGAGGCAATAAGATGGATCCCACAGATATTCACTAATCGCCGTTCAAACGGCGCCGAGTGTGGCGAAACTTGTCTATTATACGCGGCCGCAAGAGTGCCAACAGTGCGCGACATTAGGGGGCCGATATCGCCTATCTCTGGCATAAGAACATCAAAACATCCTTGCTCTAAAAGCCACCTAAATTCGTGGATACCCCAGTTTGATTCGCCGCCCGCCATTGGCATAGCAATTAGTCGGTTGAGCTCAGCCAAACGCTCGAAGTCGTAGCGAGGCAATGGCTCTTCGAACCAATATACATTAAGCCGCTGATATTCCATCGCAGTGTCGTACGCACGCTTAAAATTCCAAAGCGTAGGGTCTTCTCCTAAGGCGTCTGCGTTGCCCGGTGCCTTATTGCCGTCGCAGAGGATGTGAAAATCGTCTCCCACCGCCTCGCGGACCAGTTCTACGACGCGCACGTCCTCCTCCAACGACCTGAAACCTGAGCGTAATTTAAGCGCGCGCCAACCGTCCTCTTTTAACCCAACGGCAATTTCGACTCGATCTTCCACAGTCCCAATACCCCACATCGCAGCATAGGGGAGAACCGTTTCTCGCGACCCCCCCCAAAGCTTGTAAAGCGGTAAATCCGTCGCTTTGCCCAAAAGATCCCATAGCGCAATTTCTACCGACGCCCCCCATCTGCGTTGCGGACGGTATAGGGCCGCTGCATGCTGGTTAATCTCGAACGGATCCTTACCAACAAGCAATTGTTTAACATACTCGATGTTCTCTGGTGGGATTCCGGGACCGATGCCAACTAACCCTTGATCAGTATGCACCTCCGTCACGGTAAAATTGCCAATCTGAACGTGCAGCCCTCCGCGCGGAGTATCCACACGTCGGGCAAGAATACCCTTGTCTTCGATCAACCGAATTTTTATCAACCGTATATCAGTAATCTTGAGTCGCGCCGCCTGAGCAGCCTTCGCAGCATGCGGCAGAATTAAGGGCATTGTTACAAGACCGGGTAACTTAGTTAAGAAATCTCGTCTTCGCATCGCAGCCCTCTTCTCATTGTCAAATTAGATCATTTACCATATGGTTTTTATAACGTGGTTTCAACTCCAACTATAATTTTGAGTCGGGCAACCGGACTCTCGAGTCAATATAAGTTTTATGGACCGTCATTACAAAAAGCGAGGCTGAAGTCTTTAACATTCCACCGACATTACTACATTCAAATCAGGGATCTAGAGAGCACTCCGGACACCATTCGCCCTTCCTAATGACGTTTGGGGCTGCTTCCCAGGTATGGCCCTTATCGCATTCCCACTCAAGCTTTGTCGACGTATTCACATATCGATTAGATAAACATATACCACCACGCTCACTAGCAAGTTTTTGCATAGCTTCAATTGTAAACTGAGATCCTGCGCATTCAACGCACCACTTGCCTTTTTTTATAGCCTGCGGGGTTGCTTCCCAAACATGACCTAAAGCACACTCCCATTTAAGTTTGGTCGAGGAATTCACATATTCTGTCGAAAGACATCTACCACCGCGCTCAGCTGCAATTTCTTGCATACCATCAATTGTTAAACGTTTTGCGCCTGCGCACTGAGGACACCAGTCGCCTTGTTCTATCGCGTTCGGTGTCGATTCCCAAACATGGCCCTCTTTACACTCCCATTTTAATTTCGTTGCAGAATTAACGTACTCCGTAGACAGACACTTACCTCCCCTCTCCATTGCAATTTCATTCATTCCCTCTATAGTAAATCGCCTGACTCCCTCACAATCAGGACACCACTTACCCTGTCCTACTTCGTTTGGCGTTGCCTCCCAAATATGACCCGCCTGGCACTCCCACCGGAGTTTGGTCGAGGAATTAATATAAGTGTCTGAAAGGCATTTACCTCCTCTCTCCAATGCAACTTCCTGCATACCCTCTATATTTAGGCCTTTAGATTCTTTGCACTTAGGACACCATTCGCCTCGCTTTACAGCGTGTGGCGTTGCATCCCAAACGTGATCAAGGTTACAGGTCCAAGTTAAGTCAGAAGAAAAGTCAACATACTTTTCCGATAAACACCGACCACCTCTTTCAATCGCAAGCTCTTGCATTCCCTCTATAGTCAACTGTTTCGCCGTCGAACACTCAGGGCACCATTGTCCTTGCTTTATTTCATTTGATGTCGCTTCCCACGTATGACCCTCGCGGCATTCCCATTTAAGTTTAGTCGTAGAATTCACGTATTTTTCTGAGAGACACCGCCCCCCATTTTTAGCTGCTATTTCCTGCATAGCTTCTATGGTCAGACTTTTCAATCCCGCGCATTGAGGGCACCAGCGACCTCGTTTCACAACATGCGGCGCAGCTTCCCAGACGTGGCCCTCGGCACACTCCCAAGTGAGTTTTGACGACGCACTCACATATTTTTCTGAGAGACATTTACCACCCCTTTCGGCAGCTAACTCATCCATTTTCTGAAGGTAAGCTCGGTGAAGCTTGAGTTTATCTAAGTAGTTTTTCCCTACCGAAACGATCAGTAATAAAATAACTCCGATTATTAGTAACGACATATTGCCCCTTCGTATAAAATCCTTGGCAACAAGAGCGCAGCGGTGAAAAAGAAAGTTTCTAACATAGATATATTTTCAAAAATTTTAAATTTAAGGAATTACATATTGATCTAAACCACCAACCTAAAAAACAGCAGAGCCAGAAATGAAAAAACCGAAGGACGAGGCCTTCGGTTTTTTTTAAGAACTCAGACTTAATGCCCTCAATGAGCACTAATACGAAGGCTAGTGCGCCGCACCCACCTCAGCTCTTGCGCCCGGTAATGCCATAGCCGTCAATTTACTCCCAGTCTGCAAAATAATGTACTGATGTCCATCATGCTTCCATGAGCTCATACCATATCGACTTTGTGCTGGCACTTCGATCCGACCGACTTCCTCACCAGTCTTCTTGTCAAGACCGTACAGGAGAGCTGTCTGTCCATCATGATCCATGTCTGAGTATACCAACATGTTAGCAGTGCTAACCATAGTCACCGCGTTGCCGGTGCCCGTATCCCCGACGTCAATACCATCTAAGGCGGGGTTGTTACGAATACGGTCTGGCGTCTCACCCGTAGGAACCTGAAACGCTATTTCTCCAGTATTCATATCATAAGCAGTGATGGTGCTGTATGGCGGCTTAAAATAAGGCAAACCAGACCTAAGTCGCGGAGCTCGCGGACGCGGCCCATTTGCGTAAGCTGCAAATGTGCTTCCAGTAGGCATATCGATACGGGCATCTGCTTCGTCTCCAGGAATGATCCGCTGCCAGCTACAAGCCTTGCGCGAAGCTACGTACAAGAACCCTGAAGTTGGATCCGCCACTGGTGGATTATTTATATTTGCACCACCACCATCGCCCGGGCACATTGCCGAACTAATCTTACCCGCGGCATTTTCTGAATGTATAGGCGGGTTGAAGAGCGGCCCCATATCATAGTTAGTCATTACCTCTAACGCCTCACGCCGAAGCTCTGGTGTAAAATCAATTAAGTCTTCCTCGCTCAGACCTTGCATTTCAAAAGGAGGTGGCAAAGTTGGAAAAGGTTGAGTTGCTGAAAGTTTCTCACCCGGCACCTCCGAGGCTGGAACCGCGCGTTCTTCCATCGGCCAGATTGGTTCTCCAGTCATCCGATCAAAAGCATAAACAAATCCTTGTTTTGTGACCTGAGACACAGAAGAAATTTTCCCTCGACCAGGGATGTTCAAATCTAACTGTATAGGTGCCGCTGGATTATCATAATTCCAAACATCATGATGTACAGTCTGAAAATGCCAACGGCGCTCACCTGTTTCAGTATCCAATGCAATCAAGCTTGTTCCGAAAAGTCCGTCCCCTGGCCTAAAACCTCCGTAATAATCAATTGTAGGAGGATTTGTAGGCACATAAACAATGTTGTTTTCAGGATCAGCAGTCAATGGCGCCCACGATGAAACGTCTCCCGTCCACTGCCAAGCATCATTCTCCCACGTCTCATGACCATACTCGCCTGGCTTAGGAATCACGTTAAATTTCCATTTAAAATTCCCTGAAACTCGATCATAAGCCAAGATGTCACCAGGCACATTTTCAACTCGTGCTTGCAGGTAACCTTGCTCAGCGGAATTACCCACTACAACTGTGTCATTCACGACAATCGGGGGAGAGGAAGTCGTAATATATCCGACTTCAAGCGGAATCCCGTCGTATGGGTCGTAAGGATGTCCCAAATCAGCGAGCATGTCGACCACACCCGTTGCTGGAAAGCCGTCCACCGGAACTTGGCCCCCAAACCCTTCAAGCGGTGCCCCTGTCTCAGCATCGAGGGCGACTAAGAAAAACCCCGGAGTGGATATATAAACCACGCCTTTACCATTGATTCTGGAATAACCAATTCCTTTCCCGTATGAGGCGCGCATCGAGTATTCCCAACGGCCTGTGTTAGGAAGTCTGTATGACCAGATGGTCTCTCCGGTTTTTGGATCAATCGCTACGACGTGGCGACGGGCTCCGGAAACAGTAAAAAGCTTTCCATCTACATAAGTCGGCGTCGAGCGACCTGACTGACCGTTATAGCTAGACCCATCCCACTCCCATACAACCTCCAAATCCTCGAAATTATCAGCCGTAATTTCATCTGCAGGAGTATATCGGGTGTGGGCATAATCGCCACCTAGGGTAAACCACTCGGCCGTATCATCGGTAACCAAATTCTGACCGAATCCTAGTTGGGCATATAATCCAAAAATGACCGAAAGAATTGTCATGTTCAATGAATTGCGCGAAGTTAAACCCGCTGTAAAACTGAAACTGGATCTCATCATTATTACCTCTAAATTCAAAGTGCTTAGTAGAGCATACAACAAATAACTCAATTGTAAAAACTCCTCTGAACGCGTTGTGATTTGGCGTCTTCCGAACGCATCGATAAATACTATAGATCATCAAATCGTTAAAAAAATGTGTCTAATTGAAACTATCGAGCGCTTAACTCAATTAAGGTTTTCTCAAGCTGATAATAAATACTATACAATGAACTAAACCTCAGCGGACAGCATGGAGCTCAACATGAAGTCAAAAACAAATTTTATATTTCTTTTCCTCACATCTGTCCTCTGGATTAATGCCGCGGCTCAAGAAATCCATATTCGTCAATTAGAGGAACTCGGTCCATACCAGATTGAAAGGTACAACGATTTCCCAACAGTATCTCAATTTGCAAACGCAGACATATACTATCCCAAGAGCAAAATCCAAAACCAACAGTTTGGAGGAGTTGCTATTTCGCCGGGTTTTAGAGAGAAAAAAGAAAATTTAAGCTGGTGGGGCGAACTCTTAGCATCGCATGGGTTTGCAGTATTGATCCTAGACACTAACACCTTGAACGATCTTCCCGAAATAAGAGCTGAGGCGCTACTTGCCGGAGTCAATGTGCTTCGCTCCGAAGGCACTCGTAAAGCGAGCCCGCTAGTTGGGATGATCAATCCTGAGAATATGGCAGTAATGGGACACTCTATGGGAGGCGGGGGCGCTCTTTTAGCAGCGCAATTATACGGCGAACAATTAAAGGCCGCGATTCCTCTCACAAGTTGGCAACCGGACGGAGATTTTTCAAAAACTAACATACCAACACTAGCAATCGCTGGTGAAGTTGATCGCATAGCTGTTTCCGACGTACATGCGTTTCCACACTATCTTTCACTTCCAGGTAATATCGCTAAAATGTACATTGAAATTAAAGATGGAAACCACTTCATTGCCAACACCTCGACAGGACAAGATCGCTTACAACCTAATATCGACGTCCATGATCTGGTTGGAAGATATGGAATTGCTTGGCTGAAATTATTCCTAGACCGAGATGAATCTTATCGACCACTTGTCTTTGGTGACATGCCGGAGAAAGACATCGCGCGGATTTCTCGATGGGAGTTTTTAGAGAACTAACTTAACTCAATTAAAAAGTGCCACCACAAGGAAAATATAAATGACAGGAATATCTATCAAAGACAAAACCGTTTTAGTTACAGGTTCGAACCGGGGAATAGGTAAAAGTTTTGTGCTCCAAGCCTTAGCAATGGGAGCAAAAAAAGTTTACGCCACTGCAAGAAATGAATCGACGTTAGCCGAGTTAGTTGCACTGAACGATTCTAGATTGACCACACTCTCACTCGACGTGAGCGACCAGACTCAGGTTGACGCAGCAGCTCGCGATGCAAAAGATGTAGAGATTCTTGTCAACAACTCTGGTGTCGGTGGCGGCGGACCAATTATTGGTAACGCTGACGAAGCTCCAAAAAGACTAGAAATGGATGTCAATTATTTCGGGCCGATGAAAATGTCTACCGCCTTTGCACCGATTTTAAAATCAAATGGTGGAGGAGCCATCATTAATATTCTGTCCATTTCAAGCCTCTGTAGCTTCGCCTTTGCACCTGGATATTCAGCCTCTAAAGCGGCCGGCCATTCCCTCACACAAGCAATCCGCGCGGAACTTGCCAAACAAGGCACTCTGGTGTGTGGCGTTTATCCCGGACCAATCGATACCGATATGGCAAAAAATTTACCCTTTGAAAAAGCTTCCCCAGACTCCGTTGCTACTCATACCTATGAAGCAATGAGTTCCGCAGTGGAGGATATATACCCCGATCCTTTTGCGGTAGAATTCGTAAAGCAATTAAGAACCGACCCAAAAGCAGTTGAGAAGTCAAACGCTAACGCAGCATAATCTCTGCCACCAATCGTAGCGGAAGAAAAACGCTATGTTTGGTGGGCAGCCCAAAATCTTGGCTACCTTCGCCAAAATAGCTCTCCACTATGGGAAGTTCGCAACAGTGGTATTAATTCCTGATTATTCCACGACCACCCTATTCTCAACTGAAAGAAAGTTATCTATACTCTGATGATAATTAAACAAAACACCTCATAATATAATCCAATATCGAAAAGACAGATATGAGCAAGTGCACTAAAATAAAGTCTGCGGTGAGCGTTTGGACTCTTTCCCTCTTTTTTGGTCTCACCTCTCAAGAAGTTCTCCCCCAAGACATCCCAATTGATGATTTATACTTGGTTTGCGAGGAATTGAATGAAGATTCTACTTTTGAATATTTAAGGTTTATTCAATGGGTGCTCGAAACAAATAAAGCACACCAAGTTAGAATGCCTGTCGTTAAAGAGATCAGCAATAAAGCCGTTAATTGGGATGTTTTTATCGCTGGGAATTCAGCAATATTTCGCCGAAACTATGCAGCCAGTTTCGAAGTAGATTCAATTAATTTATCTTATCTAAACGGAATGGGGACCGGATACGAGATAAACAGGTTGTCCGGTGCCATATCAATAATCGAACCACATCCAGCCCTGACCGAGAGAGTTTCCGGAGTTTGTCAGTCTGTTACAAGAACAGCCTTTCTTGAAAGATGGGATAGAAACACATCAGAAATTGTTCAATTGCAGGAATCTGCTCGGGAATCTCGCGCCTTTTGACCGGCCGCACCACCACTCACTCTTCTCTCCAAGACGCAGACAAACCTTCACGATCGACGCGCTCGCCCCTGATATACACGGAGTTTATATCTTCAGTTGCACGAATATTATCCAGTGGATTCGTATTTAATATCAACATATCGGCACGATATCCTAGTCGCAGAAAGCCCGAATCGGCAAGATTGAGATGTTGAGCGGCCACGCTTGTTGCCGCCATTAGGGCCTGCATCGGTGTCATACCCAAACGCACAAATATTTGGAGCTCCCTATGACCCGTGTAACCAAAAAAATGATCAGGTACGGCACCAGCATCTGTGCCCAAAACAAAACTAACACCACTCTTAATAGCAGTCATAAAGATGTCACTCAACATGCGCTCACCTGAAGCCGAGCTTTCTTCAAAAGAGCTCCGGTTTTCGTTCGTAATTCCAACCCGATGCGTTGTTGTCGCAGGTAATGTCGCCTTGAGAAAATCATCCTCTCCAATAGCCTCACCTCTCAACTCACCCAGCCCTAAATTCGGAATCACAAAAACGCCCGACGAAGCAAGTAAATCTGATAAACTTCGATCAAACTCTGAATCAAAACGACCATGTAAAAATCCTGCAACACCGGCTTCTACTAAATCTGGCATGTCACCAGCTGATTGCTGATGAACAAAAACATCAATTGAACGATCTTTTGCCTCATGCGTAATCGCTCTATATATCTCAGGTGACAATTTAACTTGGCTTCCACCTCGGTCATCAACCCACAACTTAATGAACTGAGCTCCTGTATCTGCAAGCTGCCTAACAAGTTCTCTCCCCTTACTCGCGTCACGAACACCATAGAGAATTTGGCTACCCAGCCTTTTCTCTACGTCACGCACCTGCTCTAAAAATAAATTATTTGGCCCTTCATTCGGGGGAGCAATACCAATCGCGTATAACGGTCGAGCACCAAGAATTTTTTTTTCGTTTGATAGAGCCTTTAGCTTTTCCATTACGGGTGCAGGATCGCTACCCGCTGAAAACACAGCACCAAACCCGTACCAAGCATAGCGCTCAAGGTTTTCAATCAAATTTTCAAGGGTATAGTTTTCTGCGCCCCAGCTAATTCGATCTTGAAAGCCAAGATGAGCATGAGCATCAATCATTGCTGGCATAATAGTTTTTCCGCTCATTGAAATCCGAGTGGCACTACCAGCATTGATCTGGTCACGTGGACCCAGTGCGGCAATTTGACCTTCCTGAATAAGAATTGATGCATTTTCTAAAACGGACCCATCGCCAATGATGAGTCTCGCATCATCAAACACAACTGACTGGCTAAAAAGTTTTACAGAAAAAAAAAGAAAAAAAAGTAATAACTCATGCTTCATGAGTTTTGACCTGTTGAAAAAAGACGCAGCTCGGATCTTGACAGCATTAAACCTCCCCTTGTAAATCTATAGGGAAGTCAATCAATTTTGCGCGAAGGTATTCACCTAAAGATTTCGCTTGCTTATCTATCCGATGGCTTGATGAAACACCTTCACCTAACAAACCATGAATGTAAAAGTTAATAGCTCGAAGGTTAGAGAAATCATAACGCTCGATTTTATAGCCCTTTAAATCGACCGCGATTTCTTTAAGTTTATCGACAGTAAGATACGAGGAGAGGTAGGAGAATTCCTCATCCGTTTTTGCCCATATCCCGCAATTGGCGCAACCACCCTTATCCCCTGAGCGGGTACCAAAAATTCTACCAAGTTCTATTTTCTCTGTCTGAGAATATTTTACTGTAACCTTATTTTTCCGTAAAAATTTAGCTTTTTTTTCGGTTTTATTTAAATTCTGTGTAGGCTTCACCAAGGTCTTTGTATTTTTAAAATTAACTATTTCCTCAACATGCGAACTGTCTATCAGCGAGGGCCAGTACACCAAAACCCTTGAGCCATCGTAACCTGCGGCGCCTCGACTGGTGTTTCCTGGTATGTTTGCAAGACCCAGCTCAGTGATTTTCGCTTGAAGAATCCTACCGACTAGACTGGCTTCTTCCGTAGTTACTGTGATGCGCAACGAGGCATGCGCTACCTCATTTGAGTTAGGGTCAGGATGATCGCTTCTAATCAGCTGCACATCAACGTCATCGAACTGATCTCTTCCTCCCAAATTGAAAAAGATTGCATCTAAATATACCTCAGCTTTTTTTTCAATATCCAAGCCAGTCAAAAGAACCTCTACGGACTGCTTATGCGGGCCTAACGTATTTATACAAACTTTATGCGTTCCTGGGGGACTGCTCCCTATACAGTTGCTGACTCTCACCCTATCAACTCCGACCTGAGAAACATTGATAGAATCGAAATGAGCTATAACGTCAGGGTTATAATACTCAGGGGTTGAAATTTCATAAAGAAGCTGGGCTGTAATGGTACCAACAGAGATTAAACCGCCGGTTCCTTCGTGCTTTGTTATGGTAAAGGAACCATCTGACTCAAGCTCGGCGATAGGATACCCAACGTTTCGATAGCTTTTTACTTCTTCAAAAAAAGCATAATTACCACCGCAACACTGTGCGCCACATTCAATAATGTGTCCAGCGGTGAGTGCACCAGCTAGCGCATCATAATCGTCCCTATCCCAATGAAATTTCCACGCAGCTGGCCCAATTACAACTGCCGCATCGGTCACTCGGGGGCAGATCACAATGTCTGCTCCTTGGTCGAGAGCTTCTTTAATAGCCCACGCTCCTAAATATGTATTTGCCGTAACAACTTTATTATTGGTCTCAGAAAGAGGCAGGCCAGAATCCATATTCACAAATTGCTCCCCCTTTTTTTGAAGAGCTAGCAGTTCATCAGTAATATCATCCCCATCAATATACGCTACTTGCAAATCAACCCCGATTTCACTCAATATCTTACTCGTTTCCTCTGCCATCCCTTTTGGATTTAGACCGCCCGCGTTTACTACAATTTTGATATCCCTTTCTGCGCACTCTGCCGCCACCTCTTTTACTTGTTTTAAAAAGGTCCCAACATAGCCCAAATGGCTGCCCCTTTTTGATCTTTGTTCGTGGAGTATTGCCATAGTCAGTTCAGCAAGGTAATCACCTGTGAGAACATCAATGCTTCCACCCTTTACCATTTCAATTGCAGCGGCGAGTCGGTCCCCATAGAACCCACTGCAATTTGCTATTCGTATTACCTCAGACATAGAGTGCCTTTTTTACCGGTCGAAGAATCGGTTACCGTCATTCCAAAATTTATTGCCAATTTGGTTTTCTCTTTTCCCGAAACGCATTGATTCCCTCAACACCTTCCTCCGACTGAAACATTCTGACACTCCAATCAGTCGCAAGCTCAAATGCTTGCCCAGGATCACTATTGCACATTTGTCGGACCAACCTTTTAGTTTCCATAATCGCCTTCGGTCCCCCCAAACAAATAGCCTTAATTTCTTCCCGAACAGCGTCTTTTAGTTGAGAATCTTCGACTGAACGATTTATTAATCCGAATGTTGCCGCAGCCTCACTGGTAAACTTCTCACCTGTGAGAAAGAGTTTCATTCCGTTTTGAATACCAAGCTTTGGCAGGCACACAACGGAAATAACCGCTGGAATCACTCCGATTCTTACTTCACTAAAACTAAAAACGGCTGAATTTGAGGCAATACTGAGATCCGAAGCGCCAATTAATCCTAGCCCACCTGCAAATGCACTTCCATTAACACAACTTATCACCGGCTTTGCGCTTTCCTGGATAGCTTTTAATACCTCCGCGAAGGATACCGACTTTGCACCTGCAATCGTTTGGCCCGGCGGACTCTTTAAATCGGCTCCAGAACAGAACGAGCTCCCATTACCAGTAATGACGATGCATCTTATGCTCGCATCTCCGTTGGCAATTCCTATCGATTGATAAAGCTCATTCACCAACTCCGCAGACAAAGCATTTCTGCTCTCCGGTCGATTAAGCGTAATCCAGGCCGCTCTATCGATCTTTTTGTATATAACACACTGTGATTCAGTCACGACGGAACACTCCTTTTCCGTTATCGATTTTCCACATCCTCTAGTTGAAGCAATAGGTGTCCGTTAGCAACTTGCTCACCCTCTCCAACAAAAATATTAGTGACAGTGCCTGCTGCAGATGCAGAGATTTGATGTTCCATTTTCATCGCCTCTAACACCATCAGAACTTGACCTTTTTCAACCGTGTCTCCGGCCCTTACAGTGACCAAAACAACAGTTCCCGGCATCGGAGCAAGAAGTTCTCCGCCAAGCGACTCTGACTGGCATATTGGGAACCGGGCTAGCTGACGAATTACTATAGAACCGGTTGGCCCATGGACGTACCAACTAACAAAATCGTCAAAAAGATCTCGGTCAGCATCTACTCTAAATTGAGCGCGCCATCTATTAGCCTCAATATCAACCAGCCCAAATTCTCGAGAACGCAAGAAGACAGAGGTATCAAAATCTTTAAACCGCACCCTAAAACTTCCATCACGCCTCGAGCCATATTCAATCACTTCCTCTCCAAACTCTGCTGATTCAATTCTGATACTCTCTAATGGCATAACAGAATTTCTCCAGCCACTTGATATCGTTCGAAGAGCTTTCGCCTTTTGTCGCGACCTCGCCTGAACTTCCATAACCAAAGCTATAACAGAATCGCGATACCCCGCGCGACCGATTTCTCGCGTCAAAGTGTTTTTATAATTTTCTATGAAATTTGTCGTGGTTAAGCCATTCAAAAATGCCTCATGCCGTAACGTAAGCACAAGAAAATCGCGATTAGTTTTTAAACCAAATATTTTTACTGTTTCAAGAGCTTTCGCCAATCCTCTCGCGGCTTCTTGACGCGTGGCAGCATGACAGATGAACTTCGCCATCATAGGGTCATAATTAACTGAGATATGACACCCTGTTTCAACCCCTGAATCTAACCGTAGACCCGTATAGTTGCCAGACCCTGTTCCCGCGTTAAACGCAGACGAGGGTTCCCAGAGCAGTATTTGCCCCGGACTCGGCAAGAAATCGTTATCGGGATCCTCTGCATAAAGTCGAGCCTCAATAGCATGCCCAGCAATTTTTAGATCTTCCTGACAAACAGAGAGAACGCTTCCCTGTGCTATAAGAATCTGCTCCCTAACTATGTCAATACCGGTAATGGCCTCTGTGACCGGATGCTCCACCTGCAGACGAGTGTTCATCTCCAAAAAGAAAAAATCATGTCCGTCAAATAAAAACTCAATTGTACCTGCCGACCAGTAATTTATTTTCCTCGCAGCGGTCAAAGCCACCTGCCCCATCTTCTCACGAATTTCTTCTGACAATGATGGCGAAGGTGCCTCTTCAATAATTTTTTGATGCCTCCTTTGAATAGAACACTCCCGCTCAAAACAATGCACCAGCCCACCATGCTGATCGCCAAGAATTTGGATTTCGATGTGACGACAATCAGGCAGCCATTTTTCTAAATAAACTGTTTCATCACCGAACGAGTTGAACGCCTCTCTCTGCGCACCAAGAATCGCATTTTTCAGATCATCAAACGCATGCACAATGCGCATACCTTTTCCCCCACCGCCTGCTGAGGCCTTAACTAAAAGTGGAAACCCAATCTCTTCACTTACCTCTTCGAGACTGGTTTCAGAATTAAATTTTGCAGCCGGCAGCATTGGCACTCCCGCTTCTATCATTAATTCTCTCGCTGCTAACTTATCACCCATAGATGCGATCGCATCTGGAGCAGGGCCTATCCAAATAATTTTTTCGGCAAGAACTCGGGATGCGAAGACGCTATTTTCCGAGAGAAAGCCATATCCGGGGTGTATTGCATCAGCATGAGTTTCAAGACAAGCATTAATGATCTTATCTTGATTGAGATAAGTATCTTGCGTTGTCTCACCATCCAACGACACCGCAAAATCGCATTCTTTGACATGAGGCGAATTCACATCATCCTCCGAATAAACAGCGACAGTAACTAAACCCATCCGCTGAGCGGACCGATTGATACGCCGAGCTATTTCACCTCTGTTGGCAATTAACAAGCGCGTAATTTTATGGGAATTTTGCTCTACGGACTGATTTACATCCTCCACGTACCGTACTCCTTTGTCCCCTTAACCTCTGCGTTATGAGCAACAGACAAAGCTATAGCCAAAACTTGCCTTGTATCTCTCGGATCAATCATTCCGTCATCACTGACCCGAGATGTTGCAAACAAACCTTTTGAACGCTCCTCGGCCCAGTGTTCAACGATCTGGGACCGCTTGCTATCTGCTTCCTCATCAAAGTCTATTCCTCGCCTCTCTGCGGCGGCCTTACCTACAATGCTCATAACCCCTGCCATCTGTTTGGGCCCCATTACTGCGATCTTTGCAGTTGGCCAAATAAAATTAAAGCGGGTTCCAAAGGCCCGTCCGCTCATTCCATAATTCCCTGCGCCATATGATGCTCCAACAACCACGCTCAAATGAGGGACCGTCGAATTAGACACTGCGTTGATCATTTTTGAACCATTTTTTGTGATCCCGCCTTGCTCAAATTCGGTACCAACCAAAAAACCTGTGATGTTATGCAGAAAAACTAATGGCGTGCTTATCTGATTACACAGTTGAATGAATTGCGCGGCTTTTTCAGCAGATTCTGAAAATAACGCGCCATTGTTCCCCAAAATCCCAATCGGATATCCATGGATTTTTGCCCATCCACACACCAAGGTAGGACCATAAGAAGCTTTAAATTCCTCAAAATTTGATCCGTCAACAATCCGTGCAATTACCTCACGCATATCAAAAGGTGTTTTTAAATCCTTCGAAACGATCCCTAGAAGATCCTCTTGGTCGTACATTGGTTCAGAAAACTCAGCATCAGGCTCAGGCCCAAATTTCCTCCAATTCAAATGTGAAACGATTTCTCGACAAATTCTAATTCCATCCATTTCGTCATTGGCTAAATAATCCGACAACCCGGAGACAAAACTGTGCATTTCAGCTCCACCCAAGCTTTCAGGATCCGCATCCTCGCCGGTCGCCATTTTCACAAGCGGCGGTCCACCAAGAAATACTTGAGACTGATTTTTGATCAATATGTTGTAATCACTCATACCAGGTTGATAAGCACCGCCTGCTGTCGAGGCACCGAACACGAGTGAGATAGTTGGGATTCCAAGCTTCGAAAGCTCTGTTATTTCGTAAAACAACCGTCCTGATTCTGCAAAATGATCGATTTCGCGCTGTATGACGTCCTCTGGATCTTCTTTCTTACCGCCCTGCCCACGGAGATCCGCACCCGCAGATTCAACAAATTGAACATATGGCAATCGGTTTTCTCGCGCTATTTGCAGGCCCCTCATTAACTTCTTCGAATTAAATTGATTAAAAGCACCCGCCCTCACCGAAGGATCGTGTCCTAGTATCAAACATTCGACCCCTGAGATCACTCCAATACCAACTAAAAAACCTGAACTTATAGCGAAAGGAGACCGCCAAGCAGCGAGGGGACTTACCTCAAGAAAAGGCGAATCAGGGTCCAAAACATGAGAAATACGTTCTCGAATAGGCATTTTTCCTTTTAAGCGAAGCCTCTCAACTGCTTCCTCACCTCCGCCCTCAGCCGCCTTCTCAAGAAGAGAATTCATTTCAGAGAGAAGCTCCGACATATCGTTGCTATTTTTTTGCCAACTCTCAGATTTACAGTTTAATTTTGAACGCAATATCGGCACCGCAATCTCCAGATCTTATTTTTGATTTCTATGCTTTCATCATAACTGGACAATCTGATCATATCCCAACATTCTTTGCGACCTTCTCATAATGATATTCTGCATCCCCATGAGCCACCGAAGCAGCATGGACTCTGCGGAGGCATAAATGCATGTCCAAGTCATCGCAAAACGAAATTGCACCGTGGGCTTGATGTCCAAGCTTAGCCAACCTGACTGCGGTCGAACTTGCATAGGCTTTTGCCATGGATATCTCTTTGGTCGCATTAATACCCTGCGACACTTTACATATAGCTTGCTGTGTGAGGCTACGAATACTGTCGACCTCAACTGCCATATTCGCACAATGATGTTGCACCGATTGAAAAGCCCCGATTAGCTGGCCAAACTGTTCTCTTTTTGACACGTAAGATACAGTCATGTCTAAAATATTTTGCACACAACCGACTATTTCCGCACATTTTCCAACGGCCGCTATATTTTCTAATTCATTCAAAAGTGCCTCAGCCGCTTTCCCGCTAGCCAAAATCGCAGAATTTGAGAGAGAAACATTTTCAAATACGATCTCACATTGCCCAGCATAATCAAGTGTCGCGCACGAAAGCTTATGAATCCCCGGACTCTGAGCATCAACCATCGCTATCGTGAGGTCGCCATCTATCCGGCCAACAACTAAATAATAGTTCACAGATAGGCCATACTCGACAAAAAGCTTAACCCCATTTATCACCAAGAAATCATTATTAGGAGTGAACTCTAAAGATATTCCATCCTGTTGATATGCGACACCAGGCTCAGCAAACGCATAAGAAACAGTGCAGTCGCCAGTCGCAATTCGCGGTAACAAGTTAGCTTTCATCTCGCTGTTATTTGAATTGGTCAACGCACTTGCGCCAAGCACTGCGGTTCCGAAAAACGGTACCGGGGCACAAGCCGCGCCCAATTGCTCGATAATAATTGAGAGGTCCTCAAAAGACCCTCCTACTCCACCATAATCCTCACCAATGAAAAGCCCAGTCCAGCCCAACAGTGATAACTTTGACCACAATGCTCTGTTATAGTCATCTGAGCTTCCACGGCGGTCGCGCATTAATTGCTTTGGACACTCTCTGGCAAGAAAAGACCTTGCCGAATCTTTCAAGATGCGCTGTTCTTCATTGAGCCGAAGGTTCATAAATTTTTACCCATCGTTTTAGAACAAAGAAAAGTGTGCTCATCTAGAACAAAGTTTCTCAGCTAACCAGCGTGATACGAAAACTACCTCGGCAATCCCAGCCCCCGTTGAGCTATGATATTTCGCTGCACCTCTGATGTTCCCGCCCCGATTGTTGCAGAGATGCTCTCGAGGAACCCTCTCGAAACCAATCCTCTCAGCGGTGAGCGCTGAGACCTACCTTCATACTGGCTATATGGCCCGAGAATCTCCATCGAAAGATCCGCCATATCTTTTGCTAACTCGGTGGCCATTAACTTTAAAACAGAAGATTCAACATTTGGATCTTCCCCGTTATCAAGCATTTCTGCTGTTCTCCAGAAAAGCATGTAACCAATTTCAATTCGCGTCGCTAATTCCGCCAGTTTTTTTCGAACACTTTGCTTCTTGGCTAAAACCATTCCATCCAAGCTTGTGTTATTCACGAATTCAACGAGCTCTTCGAACATCCTTTTGTATTCTCCAATCCCAACTAAGCACATTCGTTCAAAGTCTAACGCGGTCATCAGGTTATAAAAACCTCTGTTCTTACCCCCAATAAGATTCTCCTTAGGCACCACCACATTATCCAAGAACACATTATTAAAAGAATGCTCTCCAAGAATATTAGTGACCGGATCCATCGTTATGCCCGGTGTTTTATTATCAACGATAAAAAAGCTTAACCCTTTATGCTTCTGAGCCTGCGGATCAGTCCTTACTATCATCCACGAATAGTCGGCAAGGTGGGCACCACTTGACCAGCACTTCTGTCCATTAAGGACGTAGTGGTCATCAACCTCCTCTGCAGTCGTCCGAACACTTCCAAGATCGGAACCAGCGTCCGGTTCGCTATACCCTAACCAAAACTTTATTCTACCTGCAGCGATATCAGGCAACCATTTTTCTTTTTGCTCAAGAGTACCTGCTCTTAATAAGACCGGTGCTACCATTCCGGTCGCGATATGCCCCAGCCTAGGCGCACGGTAGTAACTCATTCGTTCATCGAAAATTGCTTGCTGCATATTGGTATACTTTTTGTCACCACTCGCGTCGTCCCAAAATGCGGTGTACCAGCCCCTCTCGATAATTTTCCTTACAAATGCTTCCGCCAGTTTTTCATCGGCCGTATTTTCATAACCGCTAAAAGCATAATCATGAGGCCATGAAATCGGTTTTAGAGCCCAATCTGAAGGCAAATTTTCTCGAATAAAAAGATCTATTTCATCAAAGAACTTTTGCTCAGCCTCGGAAAAATTGACATCCATTTATTCTTTCCAATCCAATGTTATTTAGCAGTAGGAAGTATTTTTTTGTTAAACTTCAATATGACATCGTTACGCGAACTGTTTTTTTAGGATACGCAATATAAAATATAAAAGCCAGTCGGCTTGTTTTTAACGTTTTACAGCTTTTTGGTTTATAATTAAAAAATGAACAACGCCAATGAAAGAATTCTGCCTGCCTCAACCAAACAGGCAATCAAAAGTAAAAACGCGCAAACTGCTATCTGTGATGCCACAATCGAAAGTCTCATTACGATTGGGTACGCCAAAACCTCCCTGAATGTTGTTGCAAAAAAAGCAGGCTTCTCTAAAGGGGCTCTCCAATATCATTTCCCCAGCAAAGAAGACCTCGTGACTGCCACGGCAAATCATCTACTAGAAAGAACAGATTACAAGCAGCAAGATAAAAAGGTGGAATTCCACTCAATTCACGACGTCGTTTTTTATATCTGGAATAAATTAGTCAACACACCTCCGTATTTAGCCCTTCTTGAGATCCTGATTGCCACTAGGACTGACAATGCCTTAAAAAAGCGAATCAGTTATACGCTTTCTGAGTGGAATAAAACTTTGGAAAATCAAGCTATAGACAACTATCAGGCAAAAGAAGTTGGCGAAAATGTAGGCCAACTTATGACAATGACGAGAAGCTTCCTGCGCGGACTTATACTACAAAAACATTACGAACCGTTTCACGATGAGACTCCGCAACTAGAGAGATGGGCAATTTTTCTTGATTCAGTTATCGAACTAAAAGTAGGAGATGAACCATGACGCCAAAGCTTTATCACTGCAAAAGATCACGATCGATGAGGCCACTTTGGGCTCTTGAAGAACTTGGTATCCAGTATGAACTCATAGCAATGAAATTCCCGCCAAGAGCAAATTACAACGGATATCTTGAAATCAACCCCCTCGGCACTGTCCCGACCTTCGTTGATGGACAAACAACGCTGACCGAATCTTCCGCAATCTTACACTTCTTAGTAGACAAATACGGGCCAACAGATCTTGCCGTTCAACCCTCTGACTGCGATTACGGAACCTACTTGAACTGGTTGTACCGGAGTGACGCGACCCTTACGTTTCCACAGACGCTTGTACTTAGATACTCAAAGCTAGAGACCGAAGAAAGACAAGTGCCTCAAGTAGTAGAGGATTATAAAACATGGTTCTTTTCAAGGCTACGAGCTGTTGAGCAAAGCCTAGAAACCCGAGACTATCTCTGTTCTAATCGCTTCACTATTGCAGACATCAGCGTTTGTTATGCATTAGTTCTTGCTGAATCACTTGGCTTATCGGAGGGCTTCAAGAAAAACACGAAAAGGTACTTTGAGATGCTTAAACAACGACCAGCGTTTCTGCGAGCCTTTGAACTATAGAAGCTGCTGGCTGCTGAAACAATTCGACAACAAAACTGACAATGCCAAGTTTGGGTTAATATTGCGTAAGGAAACCCTAGATGATGACAATTTTTTCAAAAGGTCTTACTTATCTTGCCACGAATTCCCAAACACTCAATTGGACGATTTGGCGGATTTTAACCTCGACCATGTTCATGACACATGGCTACAGTAAACTTTTTAGCAACAAACCTCAGGCATTTTCGGGCTCAGGAATGACTTCAATTGAAATTTCAGGACTGGTTAGTTGGCAAATGCCGTTCGAAGTTAACGCACTATTTCTTGCAGGCGTAATTGAGTTTTTTGGAGGAGCATTAATTTGCTTGGGACTATGGACACGCACAGCCGCTGCATTATGCGCATTATTAATGATCGCCGCATACCTCATAGCCCACCCTGCTTGGCTCCCAACTACAAACGGGGGTGAACTCGCTGCGATATACATGGCGACATTTTTAGCTCTTTTTTCTTTTGGCCCTGGAAAACTTAGTCTAGATGCCCTAACCAGGCGTTCTCATTAATAAGTTCATAATGTAATTTAAGGCTTCCATGAAAGGACTTTTACAACTTTTGCTATTGACGGTATCGGTGTCGGTTGGGGCACTGAATGCTTACCAAAGATCCTCTTCTATAATTGTTTTCGAAGGCGATACAAAAATAGCCGTTGTCAATCAGGATTCCGACACCATTTCGATCGTCGATTTAAAAAAAACTCCGATAAAAATAACGGAGATTCCAGTTGGCTCCCGACCACAATCGATCAGTTTCGACCAGACTACAAAGACTCTTATTGTTGTGAACCAAAATGAGGACGCTTTAACGTTCATCAACTCGGAGTCCTACTCGATAATCGGTCAAAAGAAAACAAGCAGAGGGCCATTTGGAGTCGTAAACGATTTATCCAAATTTTACGTCTCCAATCAACTCGACAACAGTATTGATGTTTTTGACACAAGCACATTTGTGCATTTAGCGAACATAGAAGTCGATTCTGAACCGAGGGGACTCGCTCTCTCAAAAAATTTTCGTTGGCTCTATGCAACTCATTTTAAAACCGGACAAGTCTCGGTGGTAGATACACAAAGCTATAAAGTTATCAGCACGATCGACCTTGGATCAAAAGCATCACTCTCTCAGTCAATCGCTATTACCGAAGATGGGAGAACTGCTTTTCTCCCACAGACCTTTGTTAATGACACCAACCGAAATTTACAATTTGACACAACCGTTTTTCCGTCTATCTCAATTGTTGACTTGGAAAAAAGAGTAAACTTAAGGAAGAAACGCCTTGGCCTAGACATTTTTGATGAGCCTGTTGGTATTCCAATCGAAGCAATACTGTTCGACGAATCGCTCTATATTTTGAATGCTGCGAGCAACGACCTTTCAATATTAGATATCAACACATTCTCTGGGTCGGGGCACATTGAGTTGGGAAGCCATCCACTTGGGATTACGATTAACAGTACTGGCACTAAACTTTACGTTGACAACTCGCTTGACGGAACAATTAGTGTTATCGATACACATTCAAAGGAAGAAACATCGGTCATTGAAGTTACTGAAATACCACTAGAACCAGATCTGCTCGCCGGGAAAAGGTTGTTTAACAGCTCTGATGATACAAGATTAGCAAAGGATCAATGGATAGCTTGCGCGACCTGCCATTTTGATGGAGGAGCCGATCTTGCTTCCTGGTTTTTCCCTGATGGGAAGCGCAATACTCCAAGTCTGTATATAGCTAAACATACGCCACCATTTCACTGGGCTGGAAACCTTGACGAAATACATGATGTAGAAGAAACAATACGTAATATTCAAGGCGGCTCCGGATTGACGATGGGCGATCACGGTTGCAATCCTGCTTGTGATCAAGCCCAGCCTAATGAGGGCCGCTCTGTTGGCCTCGATCAATTAGCTACATATGTAAAGTCTCTCCTTTTCCCATCAAGTTTTAATAACCTGAAAAAATTAAAGTCATCCTCTGACGTCTTGCTAGGAGAAAAATTATTTTTTGACGAGGAAGTCGGATGCTCTACCTGCCACGCTCCGCCACTTTATCAAGACGGCAGGCGGCACAACGTAAATCTCTCGCTTCAGCTTAACAAGCCGGCAATAGACACACCATCTCTGCTTGCTCTAAGCCAAACGCCTCCTTACCTGCATGATGGAAGCGCAAAATCGATTCAAGATGTTATCGGCCTTGCGTCAATTGACGACTCTCATGGACAGGTGAGCCATCTTTCACAGCATGAAAGTGACAGCTTAATAGATTTTATTATGACCATCGACATTAGCGAGCTACTGACCGTCCCACGGCATTACTCATCTCTGCAAGTCCCAAATAAAAGAGAACCCTACATACAAAATGTTTTTGCAAAATTTCATGTCAATTTGGATCAAACCGATGACCACATCCAGCTCGATGTCAAACTCAGCGAAAGCGCCAATGTGCCGACCGACATCTACTTGGCGATCGAAATGGTCGGAGAACCTTTTGCTGCTTTTATCGATTCATCAGGTCTCGTGGAGTCTGGGGCAAAAACAGCTCCATTTGCAAGCCACACCAATCCCCACGACCTACTCACACAGAATGTATTGTCATTAACGCTCAACAGAAACGACTTAGCAGCAGGGGAGTACCTTCTTCACTCCGTGAGCGTGAACTCGGGGACATCAATATTCGCGCGCAAACTTTGGCTGAATCATTCAACAGCAAAGTTTTCTATAGACCCTTAGACTTACCCGACGAGCACTCGTAGCAAATCGACGTTAAGAAAACATGTGCCAAAATATTCCTTATACAATGAGCTGCGATCAATCTTTTCCCGCTATTTGCAGAACAATATCCCAATTGAAGCGCAGAAATCGATTCAATTCACTTATTAGAATACGTTCCTGATCACTATGCGCACCAAAACCCAATGCCGCATCCTCCCGATCAATCGCAGGGCCAATGCCATAGCACTGGATTCCTTTGTTACGAAGATACGCCATATCAGTCGCACCTGTACTCATTGTCGGCAGTGTTACCACACCGTAGTGCTTATTAATTCCGGCCTCGATTGCAGAAAATGCAGGTGTATTTATTCTGGCCTCGCCTCGCGGCCGAGTATTTCTCTCGCCAAGACTCACTTCGACAGCGGAGTCATTAATTACATCTCGAATCTGATCTAGAAAATCGGGTATGTTCTCATCAGGCAAGGCTCTAAAATCAATGCTTCCCCGAGCATCAGACGGAATCACATTAATCCGATAACCCGCATCAATAATATTTGGGGACAGCGAGGAACGCAGCATAGAAGCATGTCTAGGCTCGTTAGCCAAAAAATATTCATCAGCCTGGTTAATTGTCGCAGGATCGAGAACCGCGAGGTACCGCGCTGCAGCCTCCGGCGGAGAGATACCCGCAAGACGCTCAAAATAGGCCGCCGTTGTTTCGTTGAGACGCACCGGTGAACGCCAGTCAGCGACAGCTGCCATTGCTTTTGCCAATCGAACGACGGGGTTACTTTGCAATGGAACAGAGCCATGACCCGCAACACCGGTAGCGACGAGCTCAACCCGATAGGGAATCTTTTCAACTGACTGAATACCAGCATATTGAACCTCTCGATTAACCCGTGCTACCGAACCCCCCTCAGCCAGACAAAATTCAGCCTCAATTTTTTCAAAGTGCTCATTGACCATAAACTCAATACCATATTCTGTTGCGCCTTCTTCGCCAGATTCAGCGAGAAAAATTACATCGCGATCAAGTGCGATTTTTTGACGTTTGAGCTCCAACATTACCATCAACGCGGCAGCAAGATTATCTTTGTCATCAACTGCGCCACGACCATACACGTAACCATTGTCTACAGTTGCGCTGAATGGTGGGAAGCTCCACTTAGCAGGATCAACGTTAACAACATCCGTGTGAGCCATTATCAGCAAAGGGGGCTTATTACCTGAACCCTCAAGGCGCGTAAGAACATTTGGTCTCTCTGAGTCTATGGCCAACATCTCTACGTCAAACCCTTCAGACTCAAGCACATCACGCAGATATTCTGCCGCAGGTAACTCTCGGCCCGGAGGATCGCTCGTATCAAATTGGAGCAAGGCACGAAAATGTTTCAGTAATTCCTGTTCTGCCAACTGCCAATCTGGGGACCCTCTTTGCCCTAAGGCAAACGGCCCTGATAAAAATAACGTGAACGTTACGATATAAATTACTATTATCTTCATGGCTTCTCCTCAACGCAATTTGTCTCAGCTCTTGATTTCGAACGTAACTCTTATCAACTAATTAATCAATTCCAACGTTGTAATAATTACCGTTAAATAAAAAACCAAATAGAATTTATTTTTAAAATAAATAAATACTGCTTAAGCAAAGTTGCTAAAAACAAAACTGGACACCAAGTTAAAAGCTTTCTATAGTCCCTGAGTGATGATCATGACTTTAATTCAAAAACACATTTTGGGCCTACTCGTCTTACTAAGCACACTCAATCTGACGGCGTGCGTCGAAGTTCGTGCTTGGGAAAAAGGATATCTCGCAAAAGAAGAAATGGCGTGGAATCCGGATATTCTTGAAGATGCTCTTGCTAAACACATTTTTTTTAGCAAAGAGGCTTCCTCCGGCAGCAGTTCCGCCGCGGGCGGTGGTTGTGGTTGCAACTAATTCACTGTTTAGGAACAGAGAGAAACTTGAGCAAACGATCAGTTCACAACAAAATTAAAAAACGGTACTCAAGAAGTATTTTAGCACTCAGCGGTACCGCTCTCACCCTCTCCTCACTGTCCTATGCAGATGCCCCTCCGACTCAAAGTACCGTATCGATCAAATCAACTAATTATCAGGAGGACGACTTATTAAGCAATGAGGTGCTTTTTGGCGAACTCTCTCGATATGATATCGACGTCCACCAGTTCCAATTAGTCACGCCCGTAACGAGAAATTCTTCACTTCAAGTAAATGGGAGCTATGATTCGCTGAGTGGGGCATCACCTTGGTTTACAAGCGCCAATTCAGAGGGCGAACCCATTGTCAACTTGAGCGGAGCCAGCGGTATCTACGACACCAGAAGGGAGCTTAGTATCGGAGGAAGTTACTACTTAGAAAACGAAACCGTGAACTTAAGCATTGGAAGATCGACCGAAAATGACTATAACGCGGCGTTCATAAATTTTGGCCTCACCCATCAGTTAAACAACAGACTCACCACCATCGGAGTCAATACAAGTATTTCTAATGACGAGATCTTTCCAACCGATGCAGAAAAGTTTAACCGGATAAAAAGTGCGAGCAAACGAAGTGTTTCTACCGCCTTATCCATAAGTCATATAATTAACCGATTTTCTGCTTACCAAACGGCTATTTCAGTCACAAACCAAAAGGGGTTCTTAAGCGACCCTTATAAATTAAGAGACGTCAGACCAAACAGCAAATCACAGTATGCGTGGACCAATTCATTCCGAATTTTTTTCGAAAAAATGGACGCTGCTCTTCATTCAAATTATAGGTTGTACCACGATGACTTCGGTATCGGATCTCATACTGTCGATTTTTCTTGGCATCAAAACTTATCAACCTATATACCTTTTGATCTTCGATTTGTACCCAGCATAAGATATTACACTCAATCCTCTGCAAACTTTTTTACCAATATTGATGATTTCAGCTCCGATCCATTAGCGCCTCAGTCCAGTGATTACAGGTTAGCTGCATTCGGCGCCATCAGCGCAGGCATTAACTTCATCGCAGACCTGAACAATTTGCGGATAACGGCTGGGGCTGAGCGGTATCAAGCTAAAAGCAAATATTCTGCGTACAATGTTTCCAGACCTAGCACCGCTCTTGTCCGCTTTTCACGTATCTCTATCGGTTTTGACTTTTCATACTGATCAGTACAAATGAAAGAAAAATGTTTGAACATTAAATTTAAAGGAATGGGAAGCCCCTGTGAAATCACTTTAATGGGCAGCCCCAATGAGGAAGAGACTCTGACTGCTTTACAGCAGGAGGTTTCGCGCCTCGAACAGAAATATTCTAGATTCCTGAAAAATAGCGTTCTCAACGCTATCAATGCTAGTGCTGGAGACCCTCGAGGCTTTACAGTAGATGAAGAAACACTCGCAATCTTCCAACACGCGGCGGCATGCTATGATCAAAGTGATGGGTTATTTGATATCACTGCCGGTCCGCTCAACAAAATTTGGGACTATCGTAAAGCAATAGTTCCCGATAAAAATACAATCGAGGAAACACTTCAAAATGTGGGATTCAAACGAATCGCTATAAAGGATCGGAAAGTTTTTTTGCCCTCAGGCATGGAATTAGATTTTGGAGGCATTGTTAAAGAATACGCAGCGGACAGACTAGCCACTATAGCAAACAAAAACTCAAATTTGATGGGTCTCATCAACCTCGGCGGAGATTTTGCAGTAATTGGATCCAAGCATACAAAATACAAACCCTGGAAGGTCGGGATAAGTTGCCCCAAAAGGCCTTCCGTCGCCATAGCCGAAATAGCCCTCCATCACGGAGGCCTCGCGAGCAGCGGCGACTATCTTCGTTGTTTTGAACTCCACGGCAAGCGCTACAGCCACTTACTGAATCCAGTTACGGGCTATCCCTCGACGGGATGGCAATCTGTTAGTATTGCCGCTCCGTCATGCCTTCTGGCCGGGTCGATTGCTACAATAGCAATGCTAAAACCACTCCAAGAATCATCAGATTTTTTACGTGATGCAGGCCTCGCTTTCGTTGCCGTAGATCCTGATGGAAAAATGCTGACAAATTTGGAGTAAGCAAAGTTTCTCAAGTTTTAAGAATTTCGGCCCCACCACGAAATTCTGAATTTTAAAAAGCATCAAATTTCCAGTCAAGCCCCGGTGATATTAGCGAAAAAATAACCATAAAATTCGCACGCTTTGCGGCATCAATACTTTGTTGTAGTATTTGTCACGGGTTCGTTAGTCCATCGCCGGAAACGAAAAGATGAATAAGAATAAATATGTCTCCAAGACCAAAGCAATCTCTAGGCGCACAGCCTTAAAACTGGGCGCTGTTACGAGCGTGTGGATTCCCACTGAAGTGCTTGCACAACCTCCAAACCGGATGCGGCCCCAACCCGGTGATCAACTAGTCTATGGGGACGGAGATTTCGTGGGCGACCTCATCGATCCAACATCAATTATTTTAAATCAACAGCCATTCCCTGCGTTAGCACGAGACCCTGATTCACTTTTAAAGAGAGACGGCTCAAGACTAAACCGATTGATGATCACTCGTATTGATCAAAAAAAGCTTTCCGAGAGGCACAAGGAAAATGCCGCAGAAGGCATAGTCGCTTTTTCAGCTATTTGCACTCACACGGGTTGCGATATCACTAACTGGGATGCTGAAAAGTTGGCCATGGCCTGTCCGTGTCATGAATCCATGTTCGATATTTATAATGGAGGAACAGTTATTGGCGGGCCAGCCCCTCGCCCACTCGCAATGTTACCCCTCAATATCTCTAAAGGAGTACTAACAGTTGCAGCGTCTTTCCGAGGGCGGGTCGGCTTCACGCAGCAATTTTAATTATACGTCGAACACGGCTCTCTACACAGAGTTCTGATATCTCAATCAGTTTAAGGAAGGCTTAATGGATAAATTCAAACTTACTATCTTTATACTGGGGTACTTGTTTCATTCATTCTCAGTCGCTCAATCTGTAAAACCTTATAAGCCAGTTACGGATGCGCGGCTCCTAAACCCCGAACCTGAAAACTGGCTAATGTACAGAGGCACTTACGATTCGCATGGCTTTAGTACATTAAATCAAATCAACACAACCAATGTTGCCGATCTAGAGATGGTTTGGAGTTTTTCCACTGGCTTGAGAGAAGGTCACCAAGCTCCGCCGATTGTTAATGATGGAATGATGTATGTAAGCACGCCCCAAAACCACGTTTTAGCGATAGACGCACGGACAGGCACCTTACTTTGGCGATATGTTCGGTACTTACCTGATGATCTTCAACAATTCCATCCCACAAATAGAGGTGTGGCTTTGTACGGCGAGCGTTTATATTTGGCAACGGTAGACGCAGTCCTTGTCTGTTTAGATGCAGTCACTGGAGAAACACTATGGGAGGTGACTGTTGAAGATTATTATGATGGGTACTACATGACCATGGCTCCATTAATTGCAGAGGGCAAAGTCATGGTAGGAGTCTCAGGTGGCGAATTAGGGATCCGCGGTTTTGTCGCCGCGTTTGATGCCGAAACAGGTTCTGAGGCCTGGAAAACCTTTACCATCCCAGCTCCCGGAGAGCCGGGGTCAGAATCATGGCCAGGCGATAGCTGGAAGACTGGAGGGGTGCCGGTTTGGATCACCGGATCTTACGATCACGAACTTGGACTTTCGTACTGGGGAACTGGTAATGGAGGGCCCTGGATGGGGGACACACGCCCAGGCGACAATTTATACGCAACATCGGTGATTGCGCTTGATGTGCAGACAGGTGAGCTTGCGAATCACCACCAATATCATTGGAACGATTCTTGGGATTGGGATGAGGTCGCAGCACCTCTCCTAATCGACTATGCTCGAAATGGACAGAATATAAAAGGGCTTATTCATGCTGGTCGAAACGGATATCTTTGGTTTCTAGAGCGTAGCGAAGAGTCCATAGATTTCGTGGATGCTAAGCCCTACGTCTACCAAGACGTATTCACAAATATTGACGAAGAAACCGGCCGCCCAGAGTATGATATGAGTAAAAAACCCGGAACCGGTTTCGAGGCAAGTTTCTGTCCTTCTCTCTGGGGAGGCAAAGATTGGCCGCCAGTCGCATTCGATCCAACATCGCGGCTGTTATTTATTCCGGCAAACGACAACGTTTGCTCAACCATGGTCGGAGAAGAGGTCCAGTACAATCCAGGGCAAGCGTTTATGGGCCGTGGGCAGTCGGAAAATGGCGGTTTTTTTATTCGCCCTGGAACGGATCATATTGGAGAACTTCAAGCTTGGAATGTAGATACGGGGCAACTGGCTTGGAAAACGACGTTTAAAAGCCACAATTGGGGCCCAGTTCTTGCGACCGCAGGCGACCTTGTCTTTATGGGTGGAACAAACGATCGTTATTTCAGAGCCTTCAATTCAAAAACTGGAGAGCAACTGTGGAGGCAACCAACAAACTCCGGTGTCATTGGTGTCCCTGTATCATTTGCTATCGATGGCAAACAATACATCGCAGTTCAAAGTGGATGGGGGGTCGATGCAGAGAGGGAACAAAATTTAATTAATATGACCCGTGGGTCAAATACTTACGTTCCTCAGGGTGGTGCCATTTGGGTATTTGCGTTGCCTGATTAAGGAACAATATTTAAGTAGAATTGAAAATCTTCTAATTGCAACGGAAAGCCAACTTTTCGCGCCGTACGTCTTATTAGCAGAACCTTTGGAGTTACGTGACCTCGCTTTTCACTCTTTTTGTGACCTCTTTTTTAGCGGCGACAGTACTACCACTGTCTTCAGAGGTTGGCTTTCTTATTCTTCTGAGGAGTGACTTATCCCCGATTTTTATTTTTATTGCAGCAACTTTTGGCAATACGCTTGGTGCAACTGCAAATTGGTTAATTGGATTCCTTACAGCAAAAAATAATCCAATTAAAAAAATATCCTGGTTTAAAAAAAAAGCTGGAGACATTGGAAGAGCTCAAAAATGGTTTCGACGCTTTGGCAAATGGTGTCTCTTGATTTCGTGGCTACCTTTGATCGGTGATGCTTTAACGTTTGTTGCTGGATTAATGCGAGTTCCACTTTTACAATTTATAGTATTAGCCGGAGCCGGCAAGGCTAGCCGATACCTTTTTCTAATGTATCTTTTTAACTAACCATTTCGCTCTTGCTTTTCGGTAGAAGCCGAACGATCGCTTGCGCATGCTCCGCAACCTCAACCCCAAGCATCGTCAAGTAACCACCGTCATTCTGCGTCAACAAGCCCGCTTCGAATAAGCGTTGCGCAGATGCTACTCTCCTGGGATTTGCCTCATGATGAATCTTCACACCACCTTCGAGCGCGCTGTTTAAGTTGTAAAGATTTAAAAACTCGATATCGTGTAAAAACTCAGCACTTAATTCCATCTCAACACCTTCCTTCGTACGATCAAAAGTAACGCGACTCAAAAAAAAGGCGGTTAGCCCGCCTTTTAAAAAACTTCTCCTGTTATTCAGTTACGTTTACTGTTACGTAACCATCGTGATAAAGGCCACCGTCATCCGCTCTGCCCCACAATACATATGTTCCAGGCTCTTCAAAAGTAACATCTACGTCGTATACTCCGTCTTCAGGAATTGGCGGCGGGACCCAGAGAGCTCCCCACGGTGAATTCGCGCTCGTCCTCGTGTCCTCCCAAGGCTTGGGCATCGGCGGATCAAAAGAAACTGGTCCCTCACCGCGATAAACATTCCACGACAAAAATAATCCATTGACTTTATCCACCGTTACCTTAATCGGGGGCCGAGACAATCGCATCTTCGCAACAGACTCCTCTGTTACGAGAGCTGCAGCAAGAGGCCCTCCAGCAAATTCCGCAAATTGGCGAGCATCATCCACGTAGTCTGAAGGTGTTGGTAACCCATCATCGACAACTAAAGTTTTTAAATTGAGGGGCTCTCCAACACGGACAGTGCGAATAGAATCACCCTGCACTGTTACCACCGGAGGCACATTGGATCGCGATTCAGGGCTGGAGGTACCAGCTCCCAACGACCCAGTCTCTGAGGCTATTACCATGTTGTCTACCAAGTAATCTGGTTTCAACGTCGCATATGCTTTTCTTTCAACCCCATTAACATTCAAAGTCCACACCAATTCTCTATCACCCCAATCAGAGGGCACTGTAACCTCAAAGGTAAATCTATTCCGCCGCGGAAGAAAGTGTGTTGGCTGGCCTCTGTCGGGCTCGCCGGGTGCGAAGGAGTTATTGGGACCTATTTCAACGTCGGGCTCCTCTTCCCAATTGATGTTCATATACCCAAACATAAAACTGAACGATCCATCCGCATTAGGACGCCATCCTTCATACGCCGGCTCAATGTGTTGACCCTTCGTATAACTATTTGCCAAACCTCCCGTACTAAAGATCGTTAAGAACAAACTTAAAAAAATAGTTGCAACTGCTGATAATTTTCTTACGATACTCATTTAAAAACTCCTGCTTACGATACTCATTTAAAAATTCCTGATAGGTGTCAATCCCTTCGAAATGATAACCGACACCGTTTCTATTTTAACCCCGTTATTCTCTTTTTATTTAATTTAACGCCAAACTTTCATCAGTCGCTCTCGAATTAGTCGGAGCAACAAGAGGGGCAAGACATAAAGGACACCCAATCACGTGATCATTTGGTCCCAAATTTAACGTGTTACGACGAATCTGCATTTCCTCCTCGAACTGCTTGTCGTCCATTTTTACCCGCATGCCTAAATCAATAAACATATTCGTCACCGAACGATTACCCGATCCCTGCCAGTTTCTCGGGTCTGGCACATTAGGGTTGGTAGTGGTGTTATTCATATAACCCACGATATGAAGAATCGTTCCCTCTGGAAGCAGAGGCATCGCGTCGTCAGCGTAAGCATAACCGCGCACCCAATTATGGTCGTATCCTACGCAAGAAAGAGTCTCCACGGTATAGCCCCATATAGCTTCCAAGCACATTCTCTCGCCCGGAGCATGCAAGTGAGGCTCAAATGTAATTATTTTCGTGTGCTGCTTCAACACTGTATACGCATGGAGCTCTTGATCCCTTCGGTTTCCCTGGATGCTAATGTCCACTCCGTTTCCAAGACCTAAGGAAACACGTTCATATTTTGGCTCATAACCCTTCGGGTGGAAGCGAAAGCCAATTTCTAGATGTCCTGTCGTATCCTTACCATTCGAATGAAGGTGCACAGAATCAGACACAATGTAAGTTCCAGCCCTCAACAATCTGCCGGCTTCCTCATCAAACAAATCTGCATTTCGACCTACCTCGTGCACCGGCCAACTCGTCTGAGACTCCCTGATACGTGCCCCATTCTCATCAATGTCAGCCGTCCCCCAAATCATGTGATGGAATATATATCTTCCGCCAACGGTGTCTCGGCCACTCCCTTTTTGCATATCTATATTATTGACTTCAACAATTTCTACAGACTTTACATAGCGATCTTCATCAAGGCCCACGGGAACCCTATCTATCTCACCCCACCAATCAGGGGTTCCTGCAAGCTTGGTGACTGAGTTCGTGCTTACAATCAAATCTGGTTTACCAGCCGACCATTTATCGCTGTCATCAAACTCGATTGGCTCTGGGGCATCACTAGGATTTCCCCTCAGCGCTCCATTTTGTGCCCAAGAGGAAATTGCTTCAATTTCTTCGTCGCTTAAGGACGGATCATTCTTGAAACGTTGGATCCCAATGTCTTTTTCCATATACCAAGGGGGCATCGCCCCCGCCCTATCCCTCAGCTTTGTCTTATACTCAATCAATCCAGCAAATGGGGCAACTTGCTCATATGTCACCAACGGCATTGGACCAACGCCCCCTTCACGGTGGCAGTTTTGGCAACTTCTTTGAAGTATTGGTTCTATGTCGCTGTGGAAACTGACTTCCTGGGCGCTCGCAACGCCCGAAAGAAATACAAAAAGAAATGACTCGAGTAAGTTCCTAGCGCTCTTTCGAAGAAAAGGAAATGTTACTTTGGATCTAGCGTCCATGGCATGATTCTCCTCATAAGTTTTATTTCCCAAAAGTAATATAGATTTAAGGCTAAAGCTACAACTTGAAAGAATAATTACCCTTAGTAAGAAAAATTATAAACTGGCAAAAAAACAAGGTAAAAATAAAAAAGGTGATTATGCAAAAAATAACCACCTTTTTAGTTCAACTATTTCTCGAGTTAGAGACTACTCAGTCGCAAACTCCTGTTTCTCTTCATCAGAGATTTCTTTCATGCTCAACTTGATTCGGCCCCTCGCATCAAGCTCCAAACACTTTACGAGAACCTCGTCGCCTTCCTTCATGAAATCCTCTACTTTTTCGACTCGCTCTTGGGCAATTTGGGAAATATGCACCAAGCCATCTTTGCCAGGTAAAATCGTAATGAAGGCACCAAAATCGACGATTCTAGCAACTTTACCACGATAGATTCGCCCTACTTCCGCCTCTGCGGTGATCTCGTTCACCATATCCAACGCAGCATCTCTTGACGCAGAGTCTTCTCCATAAATACGAACATTACCCTCGTCATCAATATCTACAGAAGCTCCAGTTTGCTCGGTAATTCCCCTGATAACCGCGCCACCCTTGCCAATCACGTCCCTAATCTTGTCTGGATCAATTTTAATCATGGCCATTGAAGGTGCATTCTCAGAAACAGATTCTCTAGACGCAGATATCACTTTATTCATCTCACTTAAAATGTGAATGCGCGCTACGTTAGCTTGCTCTAAAGCAATTTCCATGATCTCTTCTGTGATACCTTGGATTTTAATGTCCATTTGCAGCGCCGTAACTCCGCTTGCGGTGCCCGCAACTTTAAAGTCCATGTCTCCAAGGTGGTCCTCATCGCCAAGAATATCAGTAAGAACCGCAAATCGATCTCCTTCTTTAATCAATCCCATCGCTATACCAGCCACTGGAGCCTTAATAGGGACCCCGGCATCCATCAGTGCTAGACTACTACCACAAACTGATGCCATAGAACTGGAGCCATTTGACTCAGTAATTTCAGATACAACGCGAATCGCATAAGGAAAATCTTCTTCGTTCGGCAACACAGCCGCAATACCTCTTCGAGCCAAACGACCATGCCCAATTTCTCGACGTTTTGGCCCACTCATAAAACCAGTTTCACCAACCGAGTATGGAGGGAAATTATAATGAAGCATGAAGGGGTCTTTGCGCGACCCACCAAGATCTTCAATAATTTGCGAATCACGCAATGCGCCCAATGTAGCAACCACAACCGCCTGTGTTTCACCGCGGGTAAACAGCGCAGAGCCATGAGCTTTTTCTAAAATCCCAGTTTCTACTTCAATACTTCGAACTTTTTTTGTATCTCGACCATCAATTCGCGGCGCGCCATCAAGGATTCGGTTACGAACAGTACTTTTTTCTAATTTCCCAAACGCTTTCAAAACCTCCGCCTCGGTGACATCAGCCTCACTGTTTACCAGTGAAGCAACAGCATCGTCTGAGAGTTTTCCTATCGCTTCATAACGCGCAACTTTATCGGAGATCTGATATGCATCGACAACTCGAGCTTCGCAATGTTCTACCACAGCAGCCTTGACCGTCTCGTTCTCAACTTGCGGCGCCCAATCCCAAGCAAGCTTGCCAACTTCACTTTTCAAAGCAGTAATTGCATCGATTACAACCTGCATTTCTTGGTGCGCAAAAAGGACAGCTCCTAACATTTGGTCTTCACTAAGCTCTTTCGCTTCAGATTCCACCATCAAAACCGCATCACTTGTCCCTGCCACAACCATATCGAGCATGGAGGACTCTAGTCGAGAGTTTGACGGATTTAGGAAATAACCAGATTCGTGATCATACCCTACTCTAGCGGCACCGATCGGACCGGCAAAAGGTATGCCAGAAATTGCTAACGCCGCCGAAGCACCAATCAAACTTGCAATATCGGCATCTTCATCTTTGTGTGCTGAAATTACAGTACAAACGACTTGCACCTCATTCATAAAACCTTTGGGAAACAAAGGTCGAATAGGACGATCGATCAATCGAGAAGTTAAGGTCTCCTTTTCAGTCGGACGCCCCTCTCGCTTGAAAAAACCGCCTGGGATTTTGCCAACCGCATAAGTTTTTTCCTGATAATTCACTGTTAACGGGAAAAAGTCTGCATTAGGGTTAGCTTTTTTCCTCCCTACGACCGTGGCTAGAACCTGTGTTTGTCCCATATGAATCATTACCGATCCTGTTGCTTGTCGCGCAATTTTCCCGGTCTCAATACTGACTTTTTGGTCACCATATTGGAAAGTTTTTGTAACTGGATTAAACATATTTTTTCCTATTTTTTTAAAAAACACAAAGCCAACTCATCAGGCCTGGTGCTAGTTAATCCCATTGACTGAGTTAATCTCATTTTTAAATTTAATGATCAATTTAGCGTCGCAGACCTAATCTTTTAATCAGTGACGAATATCGATCCACGCTTTTGCTTTTCAAATAGTCCAACAATTTTCTGCGGCTGTTGACCATTCGAATCAATCCTCGCCGCGAGTGATGATCATGGATGTGTTCTTTGAAATGAGTTTGTAACTCATTAATATTTGCTGTGAGCAAAGCCACCTGAACTTCAGGTGAACCTGTATCACCCTCGCCCTGCGCATACTCCTTAATAATTCCCTCTTTTACTTCCGCTGATAACGCCATCTCTCTGCTCCAAAATATGCAGTTAATAAATGAAAGGTTAATTTTTACTCCCCAGTTCGGCAGTTCGATTACCTTGCAAAACCAGCACAACCACGCATATTAATAGTCGCCTGATATTTTTACGAGACTCAGATATAAAGCTAACACTTTGACCTGAGAATACTTAATTCAATCCATCGGTTTATGAACGGATTGCATCAATCTTTTCGGTGCGAGTTTTCCATCGCTATCGACGAACCCAATGCCAATAAAAGTGTTCTCATCATACATTCTTAAAAGCCCAGTTTCAGGCAATTCATTGGCGTTTACGGCATGGCCGTTCAAAATCCACCTAACAGCCTCAGTTGGCAACTTTATCTTCGGGAAATGAATGATTGCCGAATCCGTCGGCAACAAACACTCCTCGGCCCCCGATAAACCCTGTCGCTCCAAAATTTCACAGAGCTGGTAAAAAGTATGACAATTCGACTCTTCAAACTTTCCAGCCTTAAGTCTTCGCAGTGCGGTTATATGCCCTCCGCAGCCCAGCGTCCCACCGAGATCCTCCGCAATGCTGCGGATATAAGTACCTTTACTGCAAGAGACAATTATCTCTATCTCTCTCGAGACTAAATCACACCCTGTCAATTTTATATCGTGAACAGCGACCTGCCTTGGCTCTCTCTCAACAACTATTCCTTTCCTAGCGAGCCTATACAGAGGCGTCCCTCCAACTTTTAGAGCCGAATACATGGGCGGAGTTTGGTCTATTGTCCCCTCAAACTGCTTTAAAGCCGAAACAATGTCCTTTTCAGTGATGTTGAAATCAGATACTGTTTCAATCACTCGCCCGTCGCTATCTCCTGTCTCTGTAGTTTGGCCAAGCATTATACTGGCTCTATAACTCTTGTCAGAATCCAAAAGATACTGAGATACTTTTGTGGATTCTCCAAAGCAAAGGGGCAGAACCCCCGTCGCCAAAGGATCAAGACTTCCCGTGTGTCCAGCTTTTTTTGCTCCAAAAACTCGTTTCACCGCCTGTAGCGCTTGATTCGAAGTTACACCAGGCTCCTTGTCCAACAAGAAAATTCCGCTGATATCCCGGCCCCTCTTTTGTCTCCCCAAGAATCAATCCTCGATTCTGAGATTATCAAAGTCTAATTCAGGCCTCTGATCTTTATCTGCATTCAACGCATCGTCAATGAGCCCGGATAAGCGCTGACCATTCTCAATACTCGCGTCATAAAAAAAGCGAAGCTTGGGCACAGCACGAAGTGCCAACCGTTTAGACAATTGGGATCTGAGAAATCCTGCCGCTTTATTCAGAGCCTCAACATTGTCTCGGACTTGAAGCGAATCCAAGTCATCTTCCTCTGCCGTCGCCAAGTTAGCTATCGCACCGTTGTTTGTCACAGTATCAAGCACAGTGACAAAAACTTTGGCGTGCGCAAGGTCGCGACTCAAATCAATGCCGGTGATGGAAACCATTCCTACTCTCGGATCCCTCACTTCTAATTGGATCAAAGTAGCCAATTCCCTTTGGATTTGATCGGCAACTCTTTGACCTCTGGAAGAAAGCTCAACCACCGCTTAAAGGCTCCTGGCAACTTCGGTTTTCTCGTAGACCTCAATTTTATCCCCAACCCGGACGTCCGTATAATTTTTAACTCCAATACCGCATTCAACCCCATTACGAACTTCATTTGCATCATCTTTAAAACGCCTAAGAGACTCAAGTTCTCCTTCATAGATCACAACATCATCTCTCAAAACCCGAATTGGTTTACTGCGATAGACTGTTCCTTCAATCACCATACTTCCCGCTATCTGGCCAAACTTAGGAGAATTAAAAACGTCTCGCACTTCCGCAATCCCAACGATTTCTTCTCGGATTTCGGGAGACAACATTCCGCCCATAATTGCCTTTACATCATCTATAACATTGTAAATTACATTGTAGTAGCGGAGTTGAAGCCCTTCATTTTCAATAATTGCTTTAGCCGATTTTTCAGCACGCACATTGAAACCAATAATCATCGCCTTAGACGTTACTGCAAGGTGAACGTCAGTCTCAGAGATACCTCCCACTCCGGCCGTTATCAACTTAACTTCAACCTCATCTGTATTAAGCTTTTGCAAGGATCCTGTTAACGCTTCCAAAGACCCGCGCACATCAGTTTTTAAAATTACATTAAGCACACTGTAATTTTCGCGACCAATGCCAGAGAACATTGACTCGAGCATTGTTGCCTGCTGTTTCGATTGCAAAGAATCTTTTGAACGAGTTCTCCTGAACTCTGCAACTTCTCTCGCTTTTTTCTCATCAGCGACCACTACGAAATCATTACCGGCCTCCGGAACCCCGGTCAGACCGAGTATCTCCGCCGGAATCGACGGCCCTGCCGAGTTTATGTTCTTGCCGACCTCATCTACCAACGCTCTAACTCGCCCGTACTCATGACCGACGAGAACGACATCTCCCGCATTTAACGTGCCATTTTGAACGAGCACGGAAGCCACAGGCCCGCGACCTTTATCAAGCCGAGACTCAATAACCACACCTTGACCAGGGACATCTGTATAGGCTTTCAGCTCAAGAAGCTCTGCTTGCAAAAGTATTGCTTCTAAAAGCTTCTCAATACCATCACCGGTAATAGCTGAAACTGGCACAAATTGCGTATCGCCTCCCCAATCCTCGGGCACGACCTCTAGAGCCGCCAACTCACTTTTAACCCTCTCTGGATCAACACCTTCCTTATCCATCTTGTTAACCGCTACTACGACAGGAACACCGGAAGCTTTCGCGTGCTCTACTGCTTCCTGGGTTTGAGGCTTCACTCCATCATCACCCGCCACTACTAACACAATAACGTCTGTTGCTTTGGCGCCTCTTGCTCGCATAGCAGAAAAAGCAGCATGACCCGGTGTATCGAGAAAACTAATGATGCCTTGATCTGTCTGTACATTGTAAGCTCCGATGTGTTGGGTAATTCCTCCGGCCTCATGCGAAGCAACAGTCGACTTCCTCACGTAGTCCAAAAGGGAAGTTTTACCGTGATCCACGTGGCCCATTACTGTAACGACAGGTGCCCGAACTACCTCTTCCTCACCAACCTTTGCTGCCAAGGATTCTGCTAAATTCTCCTCCAAGGCATCTTCTGAAACAAATTTGGCTCGATGTCCAAGCTCTTCAATAAGCAGGGTAGCAGTATCCACGTCTAAAACATGATTGATATTGGCCATCACACCCATTTTGAAGAGCACCTTAATCAATTCTGCCGATTTTAGTGACATCTGTTGTGCGAGCGCAGAGAGCGAATTCGCCTCCCCAATAGTAATATCCTTCGCGATAAATTCAGTTGGCTTCTCAAAGGTATGAGTGGGCGCAGATAAACGAGTTTTATTCTTTCGACCTCCACGACGACCGCGTCCACTGTCATCGATATCTCCACCCTCGAGAACAAAATCATCATTTACATGAATGTTCTTCTGAGCTCGCTTCGCAGGCTTACCCTTAGCGTTTCGAGCAGCCGTCTTACGTTTTTCATCTTGTCCATCACTTTCTTTCTTCGTTTGCGATTTGACACGCTTAGCACCCGGTTTGTCCGCACGGTCAGCCGCCACCTCGATGGGCGTCGATTCAGGCACCACCTTGTCCGACTCCGATTTTTGTTTTTTGTTGCTTTGTGTAGCACCATCTTCAGCGACTTTTTCATCCGCTTTACGGCCAGCGTCGGCCAAATCTGCGGGCTCTGCCTCTTGACTCTTAACTTCTTCGTTTGGATCTTCTTCAACTTTTTCTTCAGGAACCTCCTCCTCTACCTCACTGCGCTTGACGTATGTCCGCTTTTTACGCACCTCAACATTCACGGTTTTCCCGCGACCGTGACCCGACGCAGCTTTTAATGTCCCAACAGTCTTTCGATTGAGAGTTATTTTACGAGGTGCTACAGCTTCCTCTCGCTCCCCATGGCTGCTGCGAAGGAATTGAAGCAAAGTATTCTTGTCCTCGTTAGAAATAACATCGCCCGCTTCGGTATGAGGAAGCCCTGCCTCTTTTACTTGAGACAACAACTTCTCAACCGCGACTCCTACTACTTTCGCAAGTTCGCTTATCGTCGCATTGGCCATTCAATGTACTCCCTTCAAATTACTCTTTTACCAATCCAAAAAAACAGACCCAGATTCGTGTATGCCGTTTATTCTGTTTCCTCAAACCAAGGTGCTCTGGCGGTCATAATCAACTCTCCCGCCCGAGTCTCGTTCATACCCTCAATAACTAGAAGCTCATCGATTGATTGCTCTGCCAAATCTTCCATACAAGTAATGTCTATCTTAGACAGCGCTAAGGCAAGCACATCATCCATACCGTCCATATTAATCAGATCATCAGCAACATTAGCTTTCGACAAATCTTCTTGAGAAGCTATTGCCTGAGTGAGTAATGCGTCTTTTGCTCTATTCCGAAGCTCGTTAGCAATGTCTTCATCGAATCCATCGATACCCAAAATTTCGTCCAAAGGCACGTACGCTATTTCTTCCAGAGAAGAGAACCCCTCTTGAACCAAAACCTCAGCCACGTCCTCGTCCACATCTAAGCGATTTACAAAGAGCTCGATAAATCCGGTGGATTCTTGCTCCTGCTTCTCTCGCGCTTGTTCTAAGCTCATAACATTTATGGACCACCCGGTTAACTCAGACGACAATCGTACATTTTGACCATTTCTTCCAATTGCCTGCGCCAGATTGTCCTCTTCTACTGCAACATCCATTGTATGACTGTCTTCTTCCACAATAATTGAGGCAACCTCTGCGGGAGACATAGAATTGATAACCAGCTGTGCAGGATTGTCATCCCAGAGGATGATATCAATGCGCTCGTTCGATAATTCATTTGACACGACTTGTACTCGTGACCCGCGCATTCCCACACACGCCCCAACCGGATCAATCCGACCGTCATTTGTGCTGACAACTATCTTTGCTCTCGAGCCGGGATCTCGGGCAGCAGCCCTGATAGATATAATTTCTTCCGCAATTTCTGGAACTTCAATTTTAAATAACTCGATTAGCATTTGTGGCGACGTGCGGCTTAAAAACAACTGGGGCCCACGCTGTTCCGATCGAACATCAATTAAAAGTGCTCGAAGCCTATCCCCCATTCGAAATGTCTCACGCGGAATCATCTGGTCTCGAGTGAGAAGCGCCTCGGCATTACCCCCAAGATCGACAACTATGTTATCCCTCGTAACTTTTTTAACGACCCCAGCAATGAGCTCACCTACCCTTCCTTGATATTCCTCAATTACAATTTCACGCTCAGCATCCCTGACTTTCTGAACTATGACCTGCTTCGCTGTTTGCGCGGCAATACGACCAAACTCAATATTCTCAATTTTTTCTTCATAGGTGTCTCCGACAGAAAGGTTCAACTTCCTCTCATTCACCTGCTCCATGATTAACTGCGTTTCCTCTACGAGATACTCTTCATCGGCCACCACAGCCCAAGTGCGAAATGTCTCGTATTCCCCAGTTTCTCTGTCCACAACCACACGACAATCGATCTCTTCCTCATCGTCCCGCTTTCGAGTAGCCATCGCTAGCGCAGATTCAATCGCCTCAAAAATAACTTCTCGCGACACGCCTTTTTCATTCGAGACCGCGTCAGCGACCATTAAAATCTCTTTGCTCATCATAATTGCGTCACCATTCTTTTTACTTGCTTTAAAAATAAATCACTAACCAGATATTGTAACTATCTTCTCTAATAAATCAGATTTGCCTTATCGATATCAGAATGCTGGAACTCAAACTCTTTTCCATCTATCGACAAAAAGATCCCGTTGTCACCTACTCGAACAAGATCACCCTTAAAATTTTTCCTTCCGTCTTGCGGCCTTTTCACACGCAACTGAATTTCATCGCCAACATACTGTTGAAACTGAGAGAGTCTGAAGAGAGGTCTCTCCAGCCCTGGCGAGGAAACCTCAAGCGTGTACTCACCAGCGATCGGCTCTTCCACATCAAAAACCGCGCTGACTTGCCTGCTTACTCTCTCGCAGTCCGATATATCAATACCAGATTCCTTGTCTATATAAATTCTTATCAAGGAATACTTTCCCTGTCGAACTAACTCGCAGCCCCACAAATCCAAATCGAGCGCTGCAACTATCGGACCCACTAATTCATCAACTACAGCGGAGGCGCCCTTCACGCAAAGGCTCTTGATTTATCGAGCTCTTTTAGATATTTCATTCTATTCCTTAAACTTTTATCCCAAATCTCAGGCAATAAAAAAGGCCCGAAGGCCCACTTTGAAACGTTTTTTATCAAAAAATTCTCAATAAAAAATCAGTGTGTCGTCGGTGCCTCTGCGTTCCTGTGAGGAGCGTCTTTCCAATGACTGAAAAGACTCTGCTGCATCAGATAACACTAAAGCTCTCCAAGCAAATTCATAACATTGCAAAATTTGCCATTATTTACGAACTGCATCTGAGCTGAATGCAACTCAACTCAAACAAAAACCAATAACAGTATAAGCGCCCAAAAGCTATTTTTCCATCACATTCTGGGGATAACCACACTTTTTTAGCGCTGTAAGAGGGTAAATTGCTTAATAAGGGCGTCTTTGTAGGCATTTCAAAATTGGTAGCGGGGGCAGGATTTGAACCTACGACCTTCGGGTTATGAGCCCGACGAGCTGCCAGACTGCTCCACCCCGCATCAAATCGATAAAGCTCCATAAAATAGTTACGCTACTTTCATACTGCTCGGAACTTAAGGGTTAGAGAGTATAAGGATGGTATTCAGGGAGGTCAAGGGCAATGAACTCAACACCGAGGTCATAACCAGATTTTTTAATACTGAGATACCCCCGAAACAACACTCTGCGTAAAAGGACCGTTTTTTTGTTAAAAACTGCTTGCGAAACCACTCCAAACCTGAGTATAAAACCACCGACGAGTCGAGTTTTGTAAAAATAATAAAAAGGAGCCAGAAGGCATGCCAAGCATTGCAGATCTAAACCGAAGAAATTTTTTAAAAACCGCAGGTTTCGCTACCGTTGCCGGAGCAACCGCCTCCTTGACTTCAACCGCTGTCAACGCAGCACCGTCTGCAATGCCTAAACTAGCTAACGGAAAATATGACTTTGACACAGTCTACAACCGAGTCGGTACGAATTGTGCACGATGGGACAGCGCGGCCCGCCGATATCCAGAGGGAGTCTTTAAGTACGGGATGGGTGTTGCCTCTCAGGATTTTGAGTGCGCGCCCTGTATAACCGAGGCCTTGGCTGAGCGGGTCAACCATCACAACTGGGGATATATGGGCGGAACAGACGATCTTAAGGAAGAAATCGTTAAATGGAACGGAAACCGCAACAACCTCGACCTCAATCCCGATGAGCTTACAATTTCGGATGGCGTGTACCCTGGCATGATCGCAGCGATGAGAGCTTTTGTACCCGCTGGCGGCAAAATCCTCATTATTACTCCCGCCTACTCCGGCTTTTACACTATGGCCAGGGCAGCAAATGTAGGGACTGTCGATAGTCAAATGGTAATAAAAAATGGGCGTTACGAAGTCGACTGGGATGATTTAGAGGCGAAAATGACCCCTGATGTGAGACTTTTGATAGTCTGTAATCCTCAGAACCCAACGGGAAATGTTTGGAAGTCAGATGAGCTTCATCGAATGGGGCGGTTAGCTTTGGACCACAACATTGTCGTCTTGTCCGATGAAATTCACGCAGACATTGTTAGGAAAGGGCATAAATTGACCCCGTTTGCCGCGATTCCGGACCAAGAGGTCGTCAATAATAGCCTCTCGTTTGTTGCCATAAGCAAGACATTTAATATGGCCGGGATGAAAAACGCCTATTTTTACTCAAAAAATCCGATGCTCCTCGGTAGAGTAAATCAGTACCATTGGGCGGACCTAAATACTCTCGGTGTCGTCGCCACCGTAGCAGCGTATCAAAGCGGTGGAGATTGGTTTGACCAAGCGAATGCGTATATGGATGATAATCACACATTCATAGAAGAATACGTCAAAAATAATATGTCAAACGTGGTTTATACTCGGAACGAAGGCACCTACATGACCTTCTTAGACTTTAGCTCAACGATCGGTTCGATTGGAAGCGAGGAACTGAAGAATCTGCATGGAAGGAATACCCCTGAAGAAAATTTCCAAGATTGGCTCGTTTACAATTCGGGGGCATATCTGAATCCAGGGTCAAACTATGGGTCTGGTGGAGAAGGGCGAATGCGCTTGAACATTGCATCATCTAGGGCTGTACTTAAGGAAGTTTTTGACGCCATGGCGGCAGCCATCAGAAAAGTTTAGCCCGCGCAACGTTGCCGCTCAACTTTAACTTAGGCATAT
>Ga0228615_1000081_pt1 | contig 50074 bp, 50 predicted proteins | sample 16DmetaG_FD_190530 | JGI IMG/M metagenome (GOLD analysis project Ga0228615, IMG submission 190530) | Seawater microbial communities from Monterey Bay, California, United States - 16D | ecosystem: Environmental > Aquatic > Marine > Coastal | place: USA: California | collected 2016-10-17
TTTTGGCAGTCAACCCCCCTACTTGAAGCATAAATTACCTATTTTGTCACACCTTGTAATCGGGGGATTGTCATAATAAGGCAACTGAGGGCCATTTTTTGGAATTAGGTTTTTTGACTCATAACTCAAATAACTGCCAATGTCGCATAACATACATTATGCGACGCCAAGGGGGTCGGGATTTTACTGTTGATCGGTAGGAAATTTGAGAGTCAACGAATCAAGAGTAGTTTCGAACATCCCTACGAGTGGTGGGCCACCAAAAACAGCTTCCAAACCTCCATCTTTGGAATCTAATGATTCCGAGACCAATTCCGAAATACGTTTCCAAGAACTCTTGTCCTCGAATATTGATTGGACAATAAAAAGCGGTTGGCCATCAGTAGACTGTCCAACCCAAGCTGAAATGCAACCCTTTTGCCTTTTCTTGAATTCTTGACGGGCATCAAGCATTCTTTTCATACGCGCCTCTTTTCCTTTCGCCCCTGAGCAAACAACAGTTTCAACAAGCACATTATTGATTTTCATTTTAAATCCTCTCAGAATATATTTATTTTATTAGTTGGGTGAAAATACTAAACGTAAAATTCAATGGTAGATGAGTTTGCCATTCAAACACGTTGATTCGATTGGAGGGTGAGCGGGTTGAAGACACCAAGATTCCCAGTATGGAGTTGAGAGGACATTGAAATTGGCAACTGCCCCAACTTCAATTCTACCGTGCGCCTTACCTGTTGGATGTGGGGTTGTCTCTGACGGGTTACGAGTGACAGCTAGTAATGCAGACAAAGGATCAACTGAACATCTCTGGACTAGGAGTGACCCCAAGAATGTGGGGCTCAAAATTTTGCAATTTGGATTAAAGTCTGTTGCAATGCTCCACGGTACATCTAATTCTGTCACGTGATTAAAATCAGGCCACTTATCCCCCATAGAGTATGGAGTTCCAGGTAAAAAGCCGGTCATGACACCTGCATCTTTCATACTCAAGCGCGTTTCATCAGAAGTGTAGTGGGAATGGTCTGCCGAATCAACATTAAGTTCAGCTGCCAATTCACCTCCACCTCCGTCTTGGAATTCGTCAACATGCATCCTGAGTTCAAGTCCACCCTTCCTCGACGCCACAAGAATCTGTTCAGATTCTTCGGTATCAAACCATCCAGGTTCACAAAAAACATCAGCTGAACGAGCAAAACCTTGCTCAAGTACATTCGGAAGTTGGTCAGATAATATCTCGTCAAGATACGCCTTTGAATTCATCCCAGCAGGGATGTCATGTGCTCCCAGCCAAGTGATGTCAAGTGAAGGCAGGTGAACCATGTTTTGCAACTCATTTGAAATCTCTAAGAGTCTTAATTCAGACTCAGTGTTCAAACCATACCCACTTTTGGCTTCCATGTGAGTTGTTCCAGAGCGAAGTGCAGTACGCATTCGCTGATACCCTAGTTGGAGAAGTTGATCGTCTGAAGCCTGTTGTGTTGAGCGAACTGTATCTTGAATTCCACCACCCATCGTTGAGATTTGCTGATATGTTTTACCGGCTCGCTTCCAAGATAGTTCTCGAGAACGGTCACCGGCCCACAAAAGATGAGTATGCCCATCGACAAACCCAGGAATTACTGCGCGCCCATGTAATGATATGACTTCAAGAGAGGGATTTTTATCATCCAATGGACCACCGTATTCTTCACGCAATTCCTCCGAATGTTGAATCGATTCAATACATCCATTCTCAACCACGATGCCCATTCCATCTGGCGTAATAAATTGTTCAGTATTGGTCATTTCCTTGCCGCTAACAACTCCTTTTCCAGAGAGATGGGCAAGCGGTCCGAGGTCCAAGTAAACGGTCCGCATGGAACCCCTACATGCTGAGGGTTGAAGAACAATGGCTCTCTGGCATTACTGATTGAGATGACTGGATGGACTGTAGGCATTGAATCCACGGCTCATACTCTTTCCTTTGGAGTCGTCGATGCCAATGGCATCCCCTACCCTGCATTTTCAGATACAGTGAGGCCGGACCAGGGTGGTATTCACCCTAGGGAAGCAGCAGACCACCACAAGGATGTTGCTCAATCTCTGTTTGGTAAACTTTTGACTGAATATGAGTTGTCGCCGAGGGATATTTCTTCAATTGCATATTCACAAGGCCCTGGCTTGGGGCCCTGTTTGCGGGTTGGCGCTGCTATAGCACGAGGTATTTCGAGCATGCTTGATGTACCCCTTATCGGAGTGAATCATTGTGTTGCACATATAGAGATTGGGCGCCAGCAATGTGGTTGTAATGATCCTGTTCTGTTGTACGTCTCTGGAGGTAACACTCAAGTCATTGCTCACCTCGATGGTAAGTATCGGGTGCTTGGCGAGACGCTGGATATAGGAATCGGCAATATGCTAGATAAATTCGCCCGAAATCAAGGGATTCCATTCCCAGGTGGGCCAGTTATTGAAAAGTTAGCGAAAGAATGGCTTTCCCAAAATACGAATCCTTCATTGGATGGGCTAGAACTGCCTTTTGCTGTTCGTGGAATGGACTTGGCTTTTTCAGGCATTATGACAGCAGCCCAAAGACTCATCGACAACGGTGCAGAACTCGGAGCTGTGTGCTGGTCCTTACAAGAACATGCATTTGCAGCGTGTGTTGAAATTGCTGAACGCGCATTGTCGCACACTGGCAAGACCGAACTGTTACTCGGCGGCGGTGTTGCTTGTAACTCTCGTCTGCGAGAAATGTGCGAGCTTATGGCCTCGGAAAGAGACTCAACCTCTCATGCTCCACCTCGCATGTACTGCATTGATAACGGTACGATGATAGCGCTACTTGGACACATAGAACTAGAAAACGGCCGAATCACTGAATTTACAGATAGTGCAATCGACCAATATTTAAGAACGGACCAAACTCGTGTCACATGGGCTGTGTAGAGCGAATTCACGCTAATTGTTTTTAAGTAGTCAACAACGACATGCATTTGGGGGAATTGTCTATCGCTGGTGAACGACGTAAAAAAGATGAGCCATTCAACCCATTCGCAAGGGACGCAAGTGCCCAAAGAAACAAGCGCATGAGCGAACGTTCTCAGAGCCAGCGCAGACAAACTGCAACCCCACGCCCTCAGCAACCGAATCAACAATCATCTCAAAATGCTCATAATGAGTTGGCTAAAAGAAGGCAAGAAGCCTTGAACAGACTGGGCAATCAAGAGCCGAGTCGTATCGTCGACAATACAGCGACTTCAACTGATTTGGATAAGCCGGCAATTACTAATTCTGTTGAAAAGAAGCCCGAAACTCAGCCCAAGGTTTCTAAGGAAGACCGTCTGGCTGAACTTCGAAGAAAATCTCTTGCATCAAGAGAAAAAGCGAAAGCTCAAAAAAGTGAGACTGCGAAACCTTTGGTTGAACCTGCGACAGAAATTGTTGCCCCCGTTGTTGAATTTGTTTCAGCGCAGCCTATTGAAACCGCTGCCGTAGAAAAGCAAATGTCGAATGGGTCCCAAGATGTAACCTCTTCGAGGAATAACGTGTTCAAGAAAATTCAAACTGAGGCCCCCAAAACTGGCGGCGATCGCAGGCGTAAAAGACGTCGTGGCGATAAAAAAGGTGGCGGGCGACAAAAACAGGAGAAAAAATTGAACCGTCAAAAATATTTGGAATTCAAATACGCTGCTAAAGATATCCTCGATAGCGAAATGGTTGAATTGGAGCATCGATCAAATATTCTCGGCCAAGTTTGGGCCAAAGGTGAACGTATCGGAGTAAGTGATTCTTTTTCGTTTATCGAATCAAAGGTCGAAGAAAACATCCTGCCTCGCGAGGTTGCTGATGAATTAAGAGATTTAATTTCTCGAATGACGACAAGAAGGTGAACACATGACAGATATAACAGTAAGCGAAAACATGGTAGCAAGCGTACACTACAAAGGCACATTGCCAGATTCTGGTGAAGTTTTCGATAGTAGCGAAGGTCGAGAGCCATTGACATTTTTAGTAGGCCACAAGCAAATGATTCCTGGATTTGAAGAGGAAATAATGGGGGCTAAGATCGGTGAAAGCCGAGAATTTACCCTTACTTCTGACCGTGCCTATGGTGAAAGAGATGAATCTGCTGAACTCGAAATTCCACGCGCACAATTTGAACAGTTGGAACAACAAGCAAGTCTCGAAGTAGGCATGCAGTTGGTGGCGCAGATGCCGCACGGCCCCTCGCCATTTACGATTACTGCACTCACTTCCGAATCGGTAACAGCTGATTTCAACCACGCCTTGGCTGGCAAATCACTCACCTTTACAGTTGACATTGTCGAACTTCGACCCGCTACCGAAGATGAGGTCGCTCACGGCCATGTACACGGTCCCGATGGCAATGATGACCATTGAGATGGGAGTGTTGATGAAGTCCCTCGTTGTGGGGAGTACATGGTCAGTCAACGTAAGGAAGACTGGAAGACGTTGAGTGGGTTGGATTTAGACCTAGAAACAAACTTCGACTCATTATCATCCACTGGGTTTACTTCGAGCGAAATTGGGTCGGCAGGTTCGCCCCCCTACACTCGGGGAATTCACCCCACTATGTATCGCTCAAGACTTTGGACAATGCGCCAATATGCTGGGTTTTCTAGTGCTAAGGCCACAAATGAACGATTTAAACTTCTCCTTGAGCGTGGTCAAAAAGGCCTTTCGGTTGCATTTGATTTACCAACGCAACTCGGCCTAGACGCTGATGACGATATGTCCATAGGTGAAGTTGGGAAGGTAGGTGTGTCGATTTCCTCTTTGTCTGATATGAGGGAGTTGTTAGAGGGCATTCCTTTGGATAAAGTCAGTACTTCGATGACAATTAACGCCCCTGCAATGGTTCTATTGGCCATGTACATCGCAGTTGCTGAAGAACAAGGTGTGTCCTCAGATAAGGTTCTTGGGACAATTCAAAATGATATACTCAAGGAGTACATTGCACGTGGGACATATGTATTTCCACCTGATCACAGCATGAGACTCATCACAGATATTTTCGAATATTGCGCTGAAAAGGTTCCGAAATGGAATACAATCTCAATTTCAGGTTATCACATCCGTGAGGCAGGTTCCACAGCAGTTCAAGAAGTGGCATTTACACTTGCAAATGCTCTAGCATATGTTGAGGCTGCAATTGAAAAGGGACTTGAGATTGATAGTTTTGCTCCTAGGCTTTCCTTTTTCTTTAATTGCCATAATGACTTTTTTGAAGAGGTTGCCAAATTTCGTGCAGCACGCGCACTATGGTACGAACTGATTTCCGAACGATATTCGCCGATGAATCCAAAATCATCGATGTTGCGATTTCATACACAGGTTGCAGGTGTTAGCCTTACTGCTCAGCAACCATTGAACAACATTGCCAGAGTGACAATACAAGCACTGGCTGCTGTTTGTGGTGGCACGCAAAGCCTGCACACCAATTCATACGATGAAGCAATAGGACTACCAACCGAAAAGTCTGCTACCGTTGCCCTACGAACTCAGCAGATAATTGCTGAAGAAAGTGGTGCTGCAGATGTCGTGGATCCATTAGGAGGGTCCTACCATGTTGAAGCCTTGACAAAACGCATACACGACATGGCACTTAATCAAATTCACAAAATCGAATCCTTGGGTGGTGCAATGAAAGCTATTGAGCAGGGCTGGCAGCAACGTGAAATTCATAATGCAGCATATCAGCACCTCAATGATGTTGAAGCAAACAAAAGAAAAATTGTTGGGGTTAATCACGGGCTTATGGATGAGGTTTCGAATACGAAGGCTCTGAAATTAGACCCTACCGTTGGTGACCAACAATGCAAACGACTTGCCCTATTGAGAATGGATAGAGACGATGAACTCGTAGTTCAATGTCTAAATGCCATACGCGATGCAGCAGAAAATGGTATCAATTTGTTCCCCCACGTGTTGGTTGCTGTGAAATCCGATTGCACATTAGGTGAAATAATATCTTCAATGAAAGATGTATTTGGTACTTGGATGGCACCGAGTGGTTTTTGAGGTGAGAAAATGAAATTTGGACCAATACATGTTGATCACATTGGAATTGCAACCCATAATTTAGACGAAGCGAGTAATTTTTGGAGACTGCTAGGTTTGAATGAAGGGAGCGAAGACGAGATTGTCCGTGAGCAGGGTGTCAAAACTCGTTTTTTCTCAACAAGTACTGGGCAAGTAAACGGTCATCCAACACAAATCGAGTTGCTAGAACCAACATCACAAGATACACCTATCGGCAAATTTCTCGATAAACGTGGACCTGGAATTCAACAACTTTGCTTCAACGTAGGTGACCTTGTTGGTCTTATCGGATACCTATTGGATAATGGCATTACCATGATTGATAATGTTCCCCGGAAGGGCGCTGGCGGCAAAGACATCGCTTTCGTCCATCCAAAATCTACTGGCGGAGTTCTAGTTGAATTGACGCAAGCATGATAGTACCCCTTCACATCATTCAATTGATGCGAACCTGTGTTGATAACCTGATTGCTCTACCGCATCTCGATGGCCCTCGCATACGACTCGAAGCGGAGTATCTTTCAAAGAGACTTGAGGTGTTAAGACAAAAAAGGCTAATTTCAAATGACGCTTTTTTGGATGCAGGGGCAATTCAAGGAGCATTTTCAATGATTGGAAACCTCGTTGAAATGGGAATTCCACAAAGAGAAATTTTTTCTCATCTTAAGCAACAACTCTCACGTGCATGTAAGCTTGAAGTAAAACATCCAGGTCTCGATGGTGCTATTGAAAAAGGACGAAATGAGTCGTGATATTATGTCTGAATCTTTGCTGAGTATTCGTTCGGTAACGAAAAGTTTCGATGAGGTGGAGGCCCTTCAGTGCATTGACTTAGAAATACACTCGGGTGAAATTGTTGGACTGGTGGGTAGTAACGGTGCTGGAAAAACCACATTGTTACGATTGATGGCAGGAGTTTACAAGCCGACTTCAGGTTCAGTTCTCTTGAGTAATGGCAAACCAGTCTCACAGATGAGACAGGCCCTAGGGGTTGTCCCTGAATCTACTGGATTATATTCAAGACTCACTGCTTGGGAAAATATTCGTTACCACAGTCGCATGCATGGTATTGAGGATTCAGTTGCTTGGGCAAGAACGGAAAAGTTCGCAGAGCATCTTGATATGCAAGATAATCTAAGTCGGCATACAAAGGGATTTTCTCGAGGTATGAAACAAAAAACTGCTCTCTTGCGTGCACTGGCTCACGGACCTAGTATTTTGTTATTGGACGAACCAACTGCCGGATTGGACATCACAAGTGCGCGGACTGTTCGCGCTTTGGTAAGCCAATTACGCAATGAAGGTGGGACAGTCATTTATTCAACACACCATCTAGCTGAAGCACAGCAGGTTTGTGATCGAATCGTTATAATACATAACGGAGTTATCCGGGCCGACGGTTCACCTGATGAATTGTTAGCGCAAACCAATACCGAATCACTCGAAGATGCATATGTCACTCTTACTACGGAGCAAGCGCGAGTTCGCCATGAAGATTCTGAAAAGGAAGGTGCCCTCAGCACGTGGTGGAGAAAATTATTCACTCCGAAAACTCCCAAGTCAACCATTGGAGGTGACCTAGATGAGTGACAACAGTTTCCACCGTATCAAATCGATTGCGCAAAAAGAAATTGTTGAATTTGCTCGAGACTGGAGGACCATCATGGCCATTATCGTCATACCACTACTTATGTTCCCGCTACTGTTCATTTTATTTCCCGTTCTCTTACAGTCAGAAGCGGCGGAGTTGGATGCACTTGAACTCGTAATCACTATTCAAAGCGATGATTTCCCAAACGAATTGGCCAACAACCTAACTGCAAATGGAATGAATTTGACATTCGAACCTTTACCAGATGTTGAATTCCTTTCGGACCCTGGAGTGGAGATTGAGCGAGTTAGGAATGGTTCAATTGACGCACTACTGCGATTCGACTCAAGCAATGAAACTTGGTCATACGGAATTCTACATTTATCGACATCTGAACGCTCAAATGAAGCTAGATACAGATTGTTGAACACCCTTTCAATGTGGGAGGATGGTGAAGTGAGAGAGAGGATTGCAGCGGGAGGGTTGGATGTTAACACCACACTTGACCCATTGCGTTGGGATGGTGATGTCACTCAAGGTGACGTTGCGACCTCCGGTGAGCAGGCCGGAATGGTACTCTCGCTCTTCATTCCACTTGTTCTAGCAATTTGGACATATTCTAGTGCAATTCAACCTTCAATCGACATGACTGCTGGAGAAAGGGAACGTGGAACATTAGAGGCCTTACTATGCCTACCTTGTACGCGAATGGAGTTGTTGCTAGGCAAATGGCTGGCAGTGGCGGCAATTACTGGGACCGGGGTTGTTCTGCAAATTTGTGGTTTGCTATTTGCAATTGGATATCTGGCATCATCAAGTTTCATTGGCATACCGTCCCTATCGGGAATCTCAATCGGCCTGATTATTGTTTCAATACTCTTGTTTGCCGTTATGGTCGTTGCCTTTGAATTGGCCTTAGCAATGCGATCGCACAGTGTCAAAGAAGCAGGGTCAATATTAGCACCCGCACTCATGCTGATTCTGTTTCCAGCATTGTTCACACAAGTGATTAATCTCGATGGTATTGAAGGATTCTGGTTTGCAATTCCAGTGGTTAATGTGCTGCTGGCATTACGGGAATTGCTCATGGACAGAGTCATAGCGGAGCATGTTGTGATTTGGCTCATTTCATCGATTGTTTATGCGACGCTTGCAGCGTACTATGCGTCAAAACAGTTCAGTCGAGAAGACATAGTGACTTCACTTTCCTGAACGTTCTTGGAAGTGAATCAATGCGTCACGGACAATATCGATAATGGCGTCAATTTCTGCAGAAGTGAGATTAAAGTGGGGTGTGAATCGAAGGGCATTGCTGCCACCATGTATGACTCCAAGGCCATGTTTCCGGCACCATGTTTCCACAGCATCAAAACCAATGACGGGGAATTTGTTAGGTTCGAGTTCAGCGCTTAGTAAAAGACCGGTTCCTTGGACTTGCGTAATGATTCCAGGCAGTTCCTCGGATAAATCATTCAGTTTGGATACAAATTCCTCACCCCTTTCTCGTATATTTTGCCGTAACTCGGGAGTAATAAGGTCGAGTACTGCGCATGCAGTCTCAAGTGCACGCGGGTTTGTGGTCATCGTATTGCCGTAGATTCCAACAACATAGTTTTCTGCAGCTCGGTCATTCAAACCGAGTACTGAAAGAGGGTATTGCCCTGCGTTCAATGCCTTCGACCATGTTTCTAAATCGGGGCATTCCGCATCTTGGAATCCTTCATAATCGATAATCGATAGACAACCTTGGCCGCGGATTCCTGCTTGTATCGAGTCGACAAGAAGCATAGCGCCATGTTCAAGCGTAAGCCTTCGGGCGGCGTCATAAAATGAGCGCTCAACACAAGCGCCTGGATTTCCTTCACCTTGTACAGGTTCAATAGCCATCAGTTCAATGAATACATCTTCATCATCTGCATCTGCAAACGCTTTCTCTAGTGCAGGGACATCGTTTGCAGGAACTAAAATTAGGTTATCACGGTCACGGAATGTTGCGAGATTCTTGTCATAGGAGTTTTTGCATGAGTGAGAAATTTGGGCTGGTCGGTCAGTTCTCCCGTGAAATGCCTTTTCGATGGCCATCAATTTGATTTTCTTACCTTCATGTGGCCCGCCTGGTCCCGTCATTTTTCTCGCATTCACATCGGCAATACGAAGACTAACTGTCACCGACTCAGAACCACTGTTCATGCAGATGAAACGTGTAAACGGGCATGAACCACGTGAGTAACCAAGTTCTTTTTTCAAGCGATCAGCAAGTCGTTTGTGACTGTAGGAGGGGGTCATGACATTCGCCATAACCCAGTTTTGAGACATTGCGTCAATAACTCCTGTTGGCCCGTGACCGCTGCCAAGCATACCATAACCTCCATTGTCATGCAATACTGCGCCATGTGCGGTGATAATCCATGGACCTCGTGCTGCTAAAGCTACATATGGATTAACCGTGGCCGGGGCGTAAAAATTGATAAAATCAGATTGGAGGATTGGTGAGAGTTCTGACTCAGGCATTGAAAGCATGTCATCTCCAAACTCGTTGGATAATGCTTCACGGCGTTCCAAAGCCTCTCCAATAGCAGCGGCCAATGTAGGGTCGCTGGCCAGAAACTGATGAATGACTTCATCTTTCATTCCCACAGTTTCACGATGCGGTGAATGTTCGCGCAATGATGAGAGTTGAGCAAAAGCAACTGCAGCAGATTGAGTCATCGAATTGCTCTCATCAAAGGGGTTCTTTGAACATTCGCCTACTGTGGGACGGATATTTGAATTTTCAAACCCATAGATATTCGCCTAGTATTATTATGCGAATATTTATATGCGCCAGTAAGCAGCAGTAAATGTGCCAAAGATTTCTCTTGACATGCCTGCAGAACTTGTCTCAGACCTACGTAAACATGTAGGTGACGAGCATAAGTTCGTAAGTTTGGCAGACGCAGTCAGGACCGCTTGTCGAAAACTCTTGGACCAATTGGATGAAATTGACGCACGACACGGAAGGTAGGCGATTGTATGGTAGACAAATTAGAGGCAGAAGCAGCAGTGAAAACATTACTTCAATATCTTGAAGGAGACGCTACTCGAGAAGGATTAATCAAAACTCCAACGCGAGTTATTGAATCATGGGGCGAAATCTTTTCAGGATACTCGGCAGATTCCAAAGAGATTCTGGCCTCAACCTTTAACGGCGAAGGATACGATGGCATCGTTTTGCTAAGGGATATTGAGTTTCACTCCACATGTGAACATCATCTACAACCGTTCAGCGGTCGAGCACACATAGCATACATACCGGTAGACCGAATTGTAGGCATCAGCAAACTTGCTCGAATTGTCGACGCCCACGCTCATCGCTTACAAAACCAAGAACGTATAACCAAGGGCATTGCTGATGATTTAGAAACACACCTGAATCCATTAGGCTCGGCAGTCATACTCGAAGCGTCCCATGGATGTATGCGTTGTCGCGGTGTGCGGAAGCAAAACTCAGTCATGACTACATCAGCTATGCGCGGTGTATTCTTCGACAAACCTGAACCTCGCCAAGAACTCATGCAGCTTATTCAGGCACGGCCGCTTTGAGGTGTTCACTTGCAATCTCAACAGTGTTTGATTTCGGGCGACTATACGGTAGATTCGCCTAGTGATTTAGCTGTGGAGTACAAGATTGTTGAGATTTTTCATTCCGTTCAAGGTGAAGGCGTCCATACAGGAATTCCACACGTATTCATTCGGTTCGGGAAATGTAACTTAACCTGTGAATGGTGCGATACGGATTTTGAAACATACCGCACGATGACTGCTTTAGATATACTTTCTGAGGTGTTGAAGTATCCGAGTAAAAGAATTATTTTTACCGGAGGTGAACCATTACTCAATGATCTGTGGCCCCTCCATCGATTGCTCAAATCCAGAGGATACCATCTTTCTTGTGAATCAAATGGAACCATTGAGATTCCAGAAGGTCTACTCGATTGGATTTGTATCTCTCCAAAGGACCAAATGTATCCTAATGTCAAGATACGTCAACGATTGGGTGATGAATTAAAATGTGTCTATGTTGGGCAGGATCTATCATTGTATGCTGGATTGATTGATGGTTTTGATCATCATTTTCTCCAGCCCTGTTATATCGATGCTGAGTCGGTTGAATGGAATGGTAGAAATTTTGCCCTAACAGAGGATGTTGTGAAAAATACACCTCCTTGGAGACTAAGTTTACAAACTCACAAATGGATGGGAGTGGATTAAAGTGCAGCGAGCAGTGATGGCATTATCAGGTGGAATGGATTCTACGAGTCTGCTTATGCGACTTCTTGCAGATGGGTATAAAGTCGATTGCCTCTCCTATGAGTACGGTCAAAAACACAATGTTGAACTCGATAGAGCAATATTGAATATTCAATATCTCGCTTCAAAAGGATTTGAAATCAAGCATAAAATTATTGATATATCGGGTGCAATGGCTACATTTGAGAGTTCCTTGATTGGGCAAGGTTCTGAAATTCCTGAAGGGCACTACGAGGCAGAACAGATGAAATCAACTGTTGTTCCCAACCGCAATGCTATTTTTGCATCAATAATGTACGGTTACGCATTATCTATATCGTTGCGTGAGAACTGTAATGTGGAAATAGCCTTAGGAGTTCATTCTGGTGATCACGAAATATATCCTGATTGTCGTCCGGAATTTTATCACGCACTCGAACATGCCTTTGCAGTGGGTAATTGGGATAGCGAGAAAGTTCGATTTTCATTACCATATCTTAACGGAGATAAGACCTCAATTTTGAGTGACGCAGAAAAGGCAATCGTGGCATTAGGGCTCGATTTTGATACTATTTTTGGAAACACGAACACTTCCTACAATCCCGATGAACAGGGTAGAAGTTCCGGTCGAAGTGGTGCAGATATTGAAAGAATTCTGGCATTCAACGCAATTGGGAGGCGCGACCCCGTCGAATATCAAGATTCATGGAGTAACGTTCTACGGAATGCAATTCGTATCCAAGAACAACATCTGGATGCCAAATACAGAGAACAACTAACTGCAGAACAATACCATGTTACCCGTGAAAGTGGAACAGAGAGAGCATTTACTGGAATGTATTGGGATGAGAAGAGGAACGGCGACTACTTTTGTATTTGCTGCGGGCATATGCTGTTTACTTCACAAATGAAATTTGACTCAGGATGCGGTTGGCCATCGTTTCACACTGAGCATCCAGATGCAGGAATTTTACGAATTGATGATGTTTCCCATGGGATGCGGAGAACAGAAGTGCAATGTGCGCAATGCAAGGCCCATTTGGGGCATGTATTCAATGATGGGCCACGCCAATTCGGTGGAGAACGTTACTGCATAAATTCTGCTTCACTTGACTTCAAGGAGGATGAATTATGACGACCAGAATTCGTAGATATGTTGAGACTGACACGGGGCATAGGGTTCCCAATCACAAGAGCAAGTGCCGTCACATGCACGGACATCGATACCGTTTCGAAGCAGAAATTGAAGGTGATGTTGTTCAAGATACAGGGGTTAGCGAGGAGGGGATGCTGATGGATTTTTCGGATGTAAGTTCAATACTGATGGAGCATGTGCACGATGTGATAGATCACGCCTTCGTCGTATATGAGGGAGACAAACCAGCTCGTAGCGCATGTGAATTGATGGGTGAGCATCATAGAACTGTTGTTGTACCGTTTATCCCGACAGCAGAGAACTTAGCAAAATGGGCATTTGAACAGGTTGAACCACACATCAAATCATCGTATGGCAATGCTTTGCGTCTCGTTGCTATGCATGTCCGGGAAACACCGAAAAGTATTGCCTCTTGGTATCCAGATTATTCTTCTTCTTGAGGAGTAATCTTTCTTCGCCTTCCACGTCGCCACATGTCATTACCCTCGACATATTGTAATGCGGTAGTTGCATCAAGAATTCCGCCGATAAGGCGAGTTGCTTCATCCTCGGTAGGTGATGAACGCATGACGCTTCGACGTAGATTTTGTGAAAAACTATCTCTTCTCTCTTGATTCCCAGGCAATGATTGACCAAATTCATCAATGCCCTGAATTAAAATTTTGCGTAGTGTTGAATTCAAATTGCGCTCAAGCGGCACAATATCTGGTAGGCCTGGGTCGCTACCTTGAGATGAAAGAACAGAAGCGCGGTGCACTTCATAGACACAAGCATTCACAGCGTGAGATAGGTTTGCGATTGGATACCCTTCCCATGTCGGCAAGGTCACAAGAAAATCACATTTTTCCAGAGATTCAGCAGATAGTCCCATTCCCTCTTCGCCAAAAATCAGGGCCACTGATTCAGTGAAATCATTAAGATATTGTGAAAATTCCCATGGATATGAAAAATGCCGGAATGTCGTTTTCGAACCTATTTCGCGCTTCCCGGATGTACCTACGACAAGTGAACAATCGGCTGTAGCCTCTTCAATTGAATCGTAAACTTGACAGTCATTGAGTATCCTTCCAGCGTGCTTTGCACGATTACGTGCTTCGATATCATCTGGAGAACAAACCGGTGACACGAGTCGTAAGGAGGTGAAACCATAATTCAACATTGCTCGACAGACAGCTCCAAGGTTGCCAGGGTGCGTAGCTCCTACAAGGACAATGTGCAGGGTGAATGGGCGGCGAGGAAGTGGTATTTTTTGACGGTCACCCACACCTATTCCTCCTCAGTAATATGAATCTTTGAAATGTCAAATTCTAAAATCCATTTAGGATTACAAGGTTGGTAAAGAAAAAATAGAAAACCACCTGCTTCGCGGTCTTGCATGACCAATGAACGCTTACGTATACCGTATTTATTTCGAAGATGAAGTATTAGGAACTCGAGAACCTCTTTTTCAGAATGGTGAACTGAAACGGGTGTGCGGTCCCAGTCGACACGCACTGTCAATTTACCGCCTCATTTAATCGACTCTACGTTGCCGGTAGCGGGTGACATAGCCGGCTATCCAGTTACGTAGTTTCTTAGATTCAACATCAGTGAGTTGTTGGACCATTTTCTTGTTATGTTCAAAATCATCGGTGAATTTTTCACCGTGATCTTCAACAAGATGTATGGCTCGGATTTTAATAAAACTAGGTCGAATATTTCCCATATGTATCACTCCTCAAATAATTTGACTTCAATTGGAATATCTGGTTCGTCGTGACGAGTGACTTGTAGACGTATTTTACGAGGAGGATTTTCAATGCCTCTCGACCAAATCTTCTCGTTCACACTAGGATCAATCCATACTTCTTCATCTTCACCAACCTTCAGATGGTGAATAACGTGTTCACGTATGATTTGAATTGCACGAGGTGCTCTCTTGTAACGGGTAATCCCCCAAGCCTTTCGAAGTGGGACTGTTAATTCTGATTCATTTGCGCGTACCATAATATCACCTCAGCGTTGGAGCTTGCTACGGCGCCAGTGGTGTCGCTTTGGATGCGACACTGTATTTCGATCGGTCTTTAACATGACCCAAACGGGGACACGTCTGTTCTGCTTTCCCACTTTCATGAGGCGTATTTTTTTTGCTGCTGGCTTATTTCTTGACATGTTCGAGCACCTTCTCAGATTCTTCGGATGGACGCACTACGGCGGCTCTTGGATTGTGATGCGAGCAAAATTTTCAACTGGTCATCTGACATGACTCCGGAGATTTTGCCTTGATTATGGAGTTGGATTATCGATTGCTTGATGAGTTCTGCACGCTCTGGAGTTGCCAATCCAATTGTTTTGAGACGAGAACGGGCGTCTGGGGATAGAAGTTTTTTCATAGCGGCATCTAAATTTTGAGAGATGCGTTGGGCTTCTTGAGCTTTGAGTTCAGCATCCGCTTGTTGGGAGGCTTGCTGTTCCAACTGCTTTTGCAGGGCGGCACGACGTTGTTCTCGTAGTACGGCTATCTCATCATCTTGAGAAGATACCATGCTTGTCACCTCGTTCACGTCCTTCAGTACTTCGAGAGTCCTGGGTATTGTTCATCAGCAGCAGGGCGGCACTCATGAGCAACAGCATCGATGAGTTTGTGGCCCGCAGCAGTTATCTTTCGGCCTTTGTACAACTGAAGAGAATCACCATTTTCATCCTCGACTACACGACCGGGAACTTTTTCGACCAATCCGGATGATTCGAGTTGTTGCAATGAAGTTCGAATGATGTGGCGTGATGCTACACCTGGAGTGTTCGGTCCTGCTCCGTTGTCTTTTCGACCACCAAATACTTGTGCTAAGTGTGTGACGCCAACAGGACCTTCACGGGCCACTTTTCGAAGAATAGCAGCAGAACGAAGGAACCACCAGTTGGTTTGAGTTGGAGGACGTTCGCGGTCAGCACCTGTTTTGACAAATTCTGCCCATTCAGGTGTTGAAACACTACCTGTTTCTTCTAGTCGCGCAGCAAGAGCTGGGTTGAGGATTTCAGCGGGTATATCGTAAAGAGTCGTCATGACAAGACACCGAGCAATTTGCCGACCGAACTCCCCTATATGAAGAGAACGGGTATGACGCCCGATGGATTTCGTTCCAATATCGTGCAGTTATACGAAAAATCTAGAGAACAAGGGTTCAAGTTGGAGGGGTTCTTGGCAACAGTGATGAAGAAGGCTTTGGCACAGAATCCGAACCTCCTGCGTACGCTATTGGGGCTTTCAGTGACCCTGATTGTTCTCCTTTCATATGCAGTTTATGGCGCAACAGTTTCTCCATCGTATTACATTTACAACACCGATACAAACGAGACGAATCATGAAATTGCACAACCGACTCGGATTTATCAAGAGTCGTCGAACACGACAACGTGGTCATGGGATGTTGCAGCAAACGGTTCGAACCTCACATGGGTTCATTTGTCTGCTAATCAACTTTCAACAGATTCCAAAGTGCGTCTCATCAACGCTGCAGGACTTTACAGTCATCGACTCTTGGGCGTCGAAACAGACCAATCGTTTAGTTGCGCAGAGGATTGTCAGAAAAACTCAACCCATGAGGTTGATTCTGACGGTGAAGATGAGGTAACGATTCACGCCCTCACATCTCGTGATCCTGCTCGCAGAAACAACGGCACTGTATACGGAGAAAATATTGAGACTGCTACCCAAAAGGCTAGAGATATGATACAATATGACCACTTCCCATCCACGTTACGTATTGAGATTATTGAAACCGGCGACCGGCAAACCTCACCAAACATCCAAGTGATTACCGTCAACGAAGAATTCGACTCAATCGAAGTGTTTTCTGTTGATGCTGCCACCGAATTCCTTTGGGCCCTTGCTGCGGTAGTAGGATGTTTCTCAATGGTGCTGATACCATCATTTACGGTTTACTTTGCCGCGCGGGCAAAAGAGAACAAGGACAGATTGAAATTGGAACAATCAGAGTCTGATATCTCTAAATCACTAGAAACCAACGATTGAATGATTTTCCCCAAATCCCTCAAATACATAGAATGCGTGTGGCTCTTTGAGCACGATGAAGAAATACGGCGCCTTACTTTTGGTAATGCTGCTCCTAGGGGGCCTTTTACCATCGATGGACAATCGGGTGCTGAGTGAAACCGACTCATTTTCAGTACTTGGCCGCGCGACTGGAGTTGACGTGAGTGTGTCGAGTATTGCATTCAGTTACACAACTTCATCAAATGCTGAAAAATATCAGATGTTTTCTTCAAACTCCCCCATACCTGGATTTGATCGCCCAGAGATGCTTTACGCAGTAGATGCTGTAATTGATGTTCCAATCCAAGTAGATATTACGGTTGAAAATACCGGTACTGCACCATCCGGCAATATTGATGTCGAAATTCTCGTTTTGCATAACGAATATTCTCAATTTGAACTCGTGAACCAATCCGTTATGATGTCATCATTGAACGGAGGAAATTCATTCACAGTTTCAGATACGTTCACCCCTACATATTCGGGAAATCACACCCTCGTAATCACGGCAACATCTGCAGTATTGGACGACAATTCTCAAAACGATCAATATAATCGAGCGTTTACTGTAGCAAACTGGTATTTTAATTGCGATAACCTAGCTGGATGGACTGCAGGAGTGCAATGGGGATTGAATGCCGATACAGGCCTATCAATGGCTAGCAGTTGCCATGTTGGCAATGGTCAGTATTCAAGTTACACGAACAACTTGGCAACTGGGCTTGTCACTCCAGTTATGGATATGTCTGATGCAGTTGAAAGTCCAACCAGAACCAACGGCCTGAGTTTCTTCTACACGGGTAGTTCTCAAAACAATGACGTCCTCAAGATTCAAGTAAAAACTGCTTTTGGTGGTTGGTTTGATTTGGGAAGTGTCACCGGTACAATCGACCAAGATTTTAGTGATGGAAGAAGCTTTCAGACTTTTTCAATCAGTAATGCTGGTGCTGCGTCACCTCTCATCCCCGTACCGCAAGAGCACTTCCACTCACAAACACAATTTAGATTCTTTTTTGAGACCGATGCATCGGTAACAGATATCGGATTCTTCTTGGACGAAATAGTCTTCGTCTACGACCAAAAGGTAAGAGCAGAAGAGTTCGCATTGAGTTCATCAGGGATATCCACCACGGGTTCAATACCCGGTCAATGGGGTAGTGTTCGAGTCGAACTGACAAATGATGGTAACATCTCGGATTACTTCCTACCGTCAGTCATTGGCCTGCCAGCCAATTGGAATGTGTATTACGCTAATCCTAACGGAGTTTCAATCAACTCGAATACAGGAATTCTCCTGACACCTGGCGAATCAAGGTTCATTGATATTCGAGTTCAACCAGAACAGAATGCTACAATAGGGTTTCATCAAATGACCTTCTTAGCCACATCAAGCCAGCATACAACGATTAACTCCTCGCTACCGATGCAATTCCAAGTGGTTCCCAATCGAGAACCCTTTGTTGTCAAGCCGAATATACTTCCACTTTGCCCACCTGGAAGTTCATGCCCGTTCAATGTGGAGATTCAAAATATAGGTGGCGCAACTGATGTGTTTGATTTGCAAGTTAATACCCAATCTCTTCCGAGTGGATGGGATGTAAATTTTGCTTGGACACAAGATTCGAAGATCTTGGTTCGCCCAAACTCGCCTGAGATGGTCGAATTGGTTATGACTGTCCCGGGTGATGCCGCCCCTGACTCAAAATTCTCATTTGAGTTAACTGCATCGTCAGAGAACATGTCCTCTCGCAGCCATACCGAGCAGATAGAAATTTCAGCATCCATGGTAAGTGATGCTGAAATCGGTATGAGTTTGGAAACATCAGAAAGTAGTTGGCTTGTGAATGCCGGCGAAACAATTTCGGTTGAATTTACGATATGGAATAATGCCACTCGCCAAGATATTTTCACAATATCTCTTGACAGTTCAGAATTTGGTCTGTGGGACGTTGAAGGGATACCAAGCATCAATGCTGTAATTAACAGCCAATCATCGAGCACCTTTACCCTTGACGTTACTGCTCCGGCAACTGCACAGGCCGGCGATAAAGGGCCAGAACTAGCACCCCAGATTCTATCAATACGCAGCGGAATGGAGTTCCACTCTAAGGTCTTTGATGAATTGCTGGTAAGTACTGTTAGCGATCTTGAGTTGAGATTGGTTGATTCTCCGAGTAAACTGTATCCAGGTATCCCCTCTCTGGTACTTCTTCAACTAGAAAACAACGGCAATGGGCCGGTCATAGCTGATGTGCTCAGCCAAACTATACCTCAAACATGGAATTGGTGGATGGCAGTTAATGATGTAAATGTGACAGCTCCATTTTCCTTGTCGGCATCGTACGATGCTTTAGACATCGTAGAAATTCAAATCTGGATATTGTTACCAAGTTCAGAGCGTTCAGGTGAAGTACACTCATTATCATTCACGACGGTGAACAGTCAGGGACTCGAAGATATCAACCCGAGTGATAATCAAATTAATTTTGACACGATTACCGGTTCTGTTAGAATTCCACAAATCATTCCAAACATCAGCGAAACATCTGCTTCAGTTGGAGGGACACAATCTGTCAATGTCACCGTGAAAAACATTGGCAACGCAGCGGATAATTCCTTCAAAGTCATGGCTACGATATCGGTTACACCTCCAAATCCGGAATTAATTGCTTTCATGAGTGTAGGTAATTCAGGTTCTTCAATCGAACTTGGTATGGAACATCTTTTCGTCATGGAGGCTGGACAGGAGATGCCAGTCTTAGTTGATGTGATTATTCCTGAATCTACACCAATCAACACCAGAATTGTTGTCCATTTTGAGATTTTGGCAGGCATCGATGAATTAATGCGACCCTACGAATTGTCACATGAAATATTGATCCTCGTTGACGAAAGGCGCGCTATGGATGCTGTATTGAGTGAAAACCAAAACATTGCGCATGAAACGGGTAATGCTGCACCATTTTGGATAAATTTAACCAGTTCCTCGAGTGCCCCTGAGACTTTACTGGTAACTTTAGATAAACCCGAACGATGGCAAACAGTATGCCAAGGTGTTCTCACAAATTCATCCGCACAACAAATCAAATTTGATGTGGGGCATATTTCGGAACAAAACAACGATATCTTCTGTGAGCTACACAGGCTTGGTGGGCCATTAGACGGTATACTTACTGTACATGTTGAATCAAGCGATGGGTTGTTATCTTGGTCCGATGAGCGGACATTCACATTCACAGAACGCGATACTGATGAATTTTCTATGAATGTTGAAATTATTGCATCATCATTTGCAGCTGTATTATTTTTAGCCATTTTACTCACACTTGGACTGATGAAAAGGAGGCGTAGCGGAATACAGGAATTCACCGAAGACGATGAGAATACAACAGTTTCAGGCCCGCCGGTTCAAGTTTCAGGACCACCCATAACAACCTCGCCGGCCCAAACACCTAGGCAAGATATCATCACACAGGTGAACACAGGAGTCGTTCAAGGACCACCAGAAATACCACACGAAGGTTTACCGCCGGGGTGGACAATCGAACAATGGAACTACTACGGCCAGCAATATCTTGAATCGAAACAGTAACAATCTCGTTCTTCTAGGCCTTGTTATGCAATCACAGTCTTATCCAGATGCATGGTATCTGCTTTGGATGGTGATTGCCCTGTGTGGGGTAGGAACATGGTTTCTCCGAAACTTTACTGAAAGAAGGGAGGCAACTAGATTAGTTGCATTTGCGGGAGTGGCAGCAATGCTGGTCATGGTGGTATGGACTTTTACAGAATTTTGAGGGTTAAAGATGGATCTAGCAAACACCGATGAACATCGATATTCAAGTACATATCCATGCAGATTGCCAGTATGGTGGGCGCGAACTGGCCAGACAGGTCCACATGGTGATGCTGAGGGTGTTTCAGGTAAGAGAATTATTCTGCGTATTGAAAAAAAATTCACCCGTTTTGAGCGTTTTCTTGCTCGATTTTTGAGGGCCCCAAAAGAAGTAAGAAGGCCACTTGATACAATGAACAGTATGCTCTGGGAATTGTGTGATGGTTCACGTGACTTCCAATCTGTTTGTGCAGCAATGGATGAATGCTTCAACGAAGATATAGCTCCTGTTGTTGAACGGACTGCCGCAGGCATTGATGCTATGAAATCGCGGAATTTAATGACTGTACTTTCGCAGCCGTATTCAAAGAAATGGAACATAGGTCCTGGTATTGTTCCTATACATCAACACCTATCTGAATACGATGCCGAATCCGGTTACGATGTTGAAGTAAGAACAGAATTTGAACGGCCTATCGAAGATATCGAGAAAGATGTTCAACCGGACGACCAATAACAGTCTCATTACCAGAATCATACCATGGCCTTTCCATCAATTCTCCGTTGTTTGACAAGAAAAAAGCGATCGAGGAAATGTCGTCAAAATCAAGTTCAGATGAGTCTACCAACTTGAATTTTTTATCGTTAACACGTACGGATGTTCGTACATCTCCGTCGAATCTTTCAAGCAGTGAGTACAAAGTATTGTATGAGAGTGAATGTTTCAAGTAAAGATGAACATCGACATCAACGCTTGATTCGTCACACAAGAGCAAAGCGTGCCGAGATTTGGAGCACCTGGGGTTATGGTAGAGTACTGGCATGAATAGATGACAGCGTTGAAAGTTAAAGGGGTTGCCAAACAAGCCGTAGACCTATTCCGTCACTCCTATTCTGCCGCATTGAAGAACCACGTGAAGAACATCGGGTGGAATCTGATTCGGTGAACCAAGAACCGCCTCGGTGAACTCGGCGCTCGGTATCACATTTGTGTGCAGACGGTCGGTTTCCATGATTGACATAATTCGGTGAAAAACAGTCCTGACACCATTCTGAAACTTGACCGTGGAGGTCAAGAAAGCCCCATGGATTGGACTTTTTTTGACCTACCTCACGAGTGCTAGCACCTGAATTTCCGGCGTGCCAGCCATGATCGTTGAGGTCTCCATCTCTGTCGCCGAATGACCAACGTGTTTGGGTTCCAGCTCTTGCTACAAATTCCCATTCTGCCTCTGTTGGCAAACGCCAGATTCCACGAAACCCTAAACGCTCTGATTCAGAATCTATATTGTTTAAGCGACTTAAAAATTCTCCCGCATCGTCCCAAGATACTTGCTCCACGGGACGAAGACCTGCAGCCCACCCATCAGTAAATCTAGCAGGGTTATGCTCCATAATTGCTTGCCAATGTGCTTGGGTGACTGGACGTTCGCCACAAAAAAAAGGTTCTGTAATTTCAACAGTATGTGGTGGCTGCTCAGCACGAGTGCCTTTTCCGTCTCCCATGATGAAAGAACCAGGCTCAATCAGAATATACCTGCCTCCATATTCATCGTCGAAATATGGACGGGACGAACTCATACAATCACTCATTCGTACTACGAAGTAACTCTGCAGCATTCATCACTGAGTCAACCAGCCCATGTAAACGAAGAACAGAATCAGAATCGACAAGATTTCCATTTTCATCAAATGCGTCTTTAACGTGACCCACAGATAATTGTTCAGGGACCGGCCAAGCGTGGAGCCAACGTAACATTATTCTCATGTGATTGAGAGTATTGGCATTTTGAATACCTCCAAGAGTACTCATGAGTCCGAATGGTTTACCACCGATGTGTTTGTCATAAAGCCAGTCAAATGTATTTTTCATTACTCCCGACATTGTCCCGTGATATTCTGGAGAGCACACGAGAAAGGCATCGCAAGAACTTGCTAGTGTTTGAAATTCTTTGACATTTTCATTCTCCCAACATCCATCCTCACCAACAAATGGCAAAGGTTTCTCATTACAATCCCAAAAGAAAATTTCTGCACCTTGATCCTTTGAATACTCCAGTGCAAGAGTAACCATCATCCCGCTCTTCGATGACATTCGGTATTCCCCTAGTAGGCCAAGAACTCGTAACGGCGGCTGAGTCATGATTGTAACTCCGGTAGGAGGCTTTTGAATATACTGTTCAAATTATGAGTACAACGAGAAGTAATCCTTATGCTAGTCGGTTGGCCGCTTGTACTTGGTGACACCATGGACGGAACCGATGAAAATCCTGCCAATTCAAATGCAGTCTCGAATGCTGTAGAAGAGTCCATGGCCGCAGCCCTTCGTTCTGCTGGCCTAGGGGACGTCGAAGTAAAGCCAATGGGATATTCAGAAAGAGTCTTTGAGCGTATTGTTGAGAAGCATGGGATTACTGACCGTGAAGGTTTCTTAGCCTTCGCACATAGCGCAGATGAAGACGGAAATAACTATCTTCGTGAAGACGAACTCACAAACGCTGCCATAAGCTGGATTAAGCGTCCTAAAGCCGAGCAAGAGGATTCTGTTGAATTTTTGTTGCAACTAGGTGAAGAATGTTCACGGAAAAACGATTCCAAAGGAGCATTAAGTGCCTTCAACAAAGCGATTGCACTTGACCCATCATGCGATATGGCATGGTTCAATCGAGGTGTATTACTCGAGGCTGAGCAAGATGCACGCGGAGCTCGCCAAGCATTCCAAATATGCCTTGATATCAACCCCAATAATGCTCCAGCAACGGCTAATATTGCAACCCTACTGGAGCGGATTGGTGACGATGCTGCTGCATATGAAATGGCTGTCAAAGCTCTCGAATTTTTCCCAGGACATCCAATGCTCATCGATGTGAAAAACCGTTGTGCGGAAAGTGGAAGCAAGATGCCAATGGACTCAATGCCAGTTCAAGCACCTACACAGTCCTATGATGAGACGGAAGTTCAAGAAGTCATGAAGGAGGTTGGGGTCGAGGACAAAGATGCACTCCTAGCCGAAGCAACTTACCACGACGCAGACTCTAATGAACACCTCGAATACGAAGAGTTGAAATCTGCTGCTGAAATGGTATTTGCCACACAAGAAATTCAACATGTCATCGAAAATGTGGATGTCCCTGAACCGGTGATAGCTTTGGAACCTGCTGGGGCAGAAGCGACTTCAACACTCGACCAAATTCCTACAGTTCAATCTCCGCAACCCGTAGAGGCGGTAATAGAACCACCTCAAATACAAGAAATTAATATTGATGCACTCGTCGAACAGGCTACTGCAATGATTCGTAGTGGCGAGCCGAAAAGTGCTCTTGAATTGCTAAGTCCACATCTCAAAACAATTGCTGCGGAACATGCAGGTGCGTGGAGAATTGCGGGTGGTGCCATGGCCCGTCTAGAACTTGATTCCCACGCAATTTCAGCTCTAGAGCACGCCCAATCAATCGATCCTGAGCAAGGTTCAGGTTGGTTTAATTTAGGTTCTATACATCAACGTCAAGGAAATGCCACAATGGCAGTTGAATGCTACATAAAAGCCATGAATGCACAAACAGATTACCTGAAGGCAGCACAAAAATGCAGCCAATTATGCTACGAAACTGGCGATATTGAGAATTATATTGCATCAACTCGAACAGTGCTCCGAATCGAACCAAGCAATCCAGCGCGCAATGAATTCATTCGAATTCTCATTGAATTGGCTGAAGGTGAAGCAAATGTTCTCGACTCCGTCCAGGGAATCCCACCCACTCTGCCAGAGGGGCCTCATCTAGCAAAAGAGGCGCTTGATTTACTCGGCGAGGGCGAAACTGAGTTGCATGCACGCGCATACACTGCAGCAAAAGATGATGTTCAGGCAGTAACTATTTGGAAATCAATGATCAAAATAGACGGGACAAATCCTACGATTTGGCGTGGCCTGGCTCGTTCATTGGAATCAGCAGGTGACCTAGCCACTGCTGAAAAGTGCCACCGCAAGGCGGATGCTTTGAGTGGAGTCGAAAATCCTGTGCTTGCACAACCTGAGGTGCAAAGTGTTCCCGCTGAACCACTACCTGTCTTGCAACCCCTCGTCCAGGAGACTCCTCCTGCACCCGTGGACCCCCAAGAACGACAGGCTGATTTCTACATGAATGCTCTAGGTTTACAAAACAGACCAAATGAAGAAACTGCATCGCCGATACCGGCTGTCGGAAATTCACAACTCTTGATGGAGTCAGCATCTCTGCTTAATCAAGCCCCGAGTGAGGTGCAACAACCAGAACCATCGCCTCAGGCCTTTGATTTGACAAAAGCCGCTGCTGATGCTCAACAACTTGTAGCGAGCTATACGAACACTGAAGTTGATTCGAGTTCTGTTGCGAATCAAGACATTGCGTGGTATAATCAGGGAGTTGGCCTCATAGGGGACGGCAAATTTAGAGAAGCTCTGTCTTGCTTTGATCGAGCACTTCCATCTTTTACGGGAGACGAAGAGATGCTCATACGGATTTTAAACGGTCGAGGAAATGCATACTATTACCTTGAAGAATATCCCAAATGTGTTGAGTCATATCACCAAGCAATGCTCATCCGACCCGCTGAAGTTCAAGGTAAAACATTGTATAACATGGGTAGCGCATATGCTGAAATGGAACGCTACCATGATGCCATCAAATGTTTCGAACAATCGATTCCTAGGGGCCTAGGTGACGAAGAAGTCAAAAGAGCAAAGGAACAGATACGACGTTGCGGCATTCTCCAAAAAGAGATGAACCGTAAAAAGAAGCGGAGATAATCCTCTGCGAGTTGTTTTAGAGAACAGGTTCATAGAGCAGTGGTGTGTGCGATTATCATGGACTGCGGTACATGCGAGACAGCCGGACCAGTACAAGTAATGACCCCTGAGGTTGTGGATGTCAATTTAAGCATCTCAAGCAAAGCCCAGGAGATGCTCTCAGACGCTTTCGGAGATGATCGCTCTATGGCGCTCCTGGTTGGAGTTTTGTCCGGAGGATGTTCTGGCTACATGTATGACTTACAAATTGTTGAAGAAACCGATCAAAGTTGCCAAGAAATCAAAGTCGATGGATTCAGAGTCTTGGTTCCGAACTCGTCAAGTCACTTACTCGACGGAATTGAGATTGACTATGTTGACCGACTTATGGGTGGCGGATTCAAAATTAACAATCCAAACGCTGAATCATCCTGTGGTTGCGGCGAATCATTTTCTTGAGGGTGTTTAATGCCTCGTGTGGCTTACAACGATGCTGCTCTTACAATTTGGACTGGTGGCGACTCGCTCAAATTAATTGAGGGTCTTTCAACTAACAAAATGACTGACTTAGCTAAAGGTGAAGTTCGGCAAACTATTTTTACAACTACTTCTGCCAAAATCATTGACATCGCCACCGTTTATCACATGGGAGATTTCCTAGCAGTGCAAACTCACAAGTCATGTTTAGAGCAGTTGTTGAGTCAAGTGTTGCCGAAAATATTAGATCAGGATGTAAATATTCGCGACGTAACGGACATGAATTCATTTTTGATTGAATATCAGCTAGAATATGAGAACGTTGGGCATTTCACATCGAATTCTGGTACCACTCAAGCCTTCATAGCACATGGTTTGTCATTTATTGTTTCAACCTTGGATGTCGTACATCAAATCGATGGAAGCGTTGAAGAATTCAATGAATGGAGAATTCAAAATCTGATACCATGGATTCACCACGAAATTTCGAGTAAGAACCATCCGTTGGCCGTCGGCCTATCCAATTTTGTCCATCCGGACAAGGGTTGTTATGTTGGTCAAGAAGTACTTGCAAGGATGATTTCTCGTAAGCGACAAGGGAAAAGACTCACACGTGTGGTCAACGGAGAGGTTGATGAAAAATTCATATCAACTCAGGGGAAAACCCACTCGTTAGCAATTGTACGGCAAAATTAGTATTCCAGCAATTCCTCGAGTTGTGATTTATAGAAATTACCGGAACCCTGTAGGGATTCTAATTCACTCGATGATAATTCAAGTTCTAAGATACGCTCAATTCCGCCGGCACCTAATATTACTGGGACACCGATATAGACATCCTCAAGACCGTATTGACCAGTCAAATGTGCTGATGCTGGAATGAGTCTTTTACGGTCATTGAGAATCGCTTCGGCCATGATTGCTGCAGCAGACCCTGGCGCATAAAACGCAGACCCTCTTTCCAAAAGTTTGACGATTTCTCCACCTCCAGATGCTGTGCGCTTACAAATATCTTCGATGGTTTGCTCGTCAAGCAGATGTGTTATTGAAATTCCGCCTACAGTGGTGAAACGAGGAAGTGGAACCATGGTGTCTCCATGTCCACCAAGAACCATTGCTTGAACATCTTCCTCGGAACATCCAACTGCCTTCGCTACAAAATGAGTCATTCTTGCACTGTCGAGGACTCCTGCCTGACCGCAAACTCTGTTAGGAGGGAATCCAGTGACTTTCTGCATATGGTAAGTCATGAGGTCCAAAGGATTCGTAACCATTACGATAGTTGAATCTGGTGCATGCTCTCGAATTCCTTCACCAACTTGCTTTACAATTCCTGCATTTTTGGCAATCAAATCCTCTCGAGTCATTCCAGGCTGACGAGGAAAACCAGATGTGACAACAACAACACTTGCACCAGCGATATCGCTGTAATCAGCAGTTCCCGTTATTGAACCATCATAATTCAAAACTTGACCATTTTGGGACATGTCAAGGGCTTTACCCTTGGCAAAACCTTCGTAGATATCAAGCATAACGATGTCTGCAATTTTCATTTGCGCGAGCACAAATGCACATGTTGCTCCTACATTTCCTGCTCCAATTACGGCGATTTTTTTGCGGTTGTTTGTCATCTATTATCCCTCGACAGTACACTCGAATACACGACCATCAATAAGCAACATGGTGCCAAATCATGGAGGCTTTATTTCGTAATGCCAGATTATAGTTCACGGAAAACGAGCGTGTTCTCTAAGAACCTCCTCTCTGTGGGGCAAGTAATCCGCTCGCTCAAAGTGAGAGGATGCGAGGAATTTACATGAGAATTGGAGTCCCTAATGAGCCCGAAGGCGAAACTCGAGTTGCGATTGCACCCCAGAGTATGAAAAAGCTGCTCAAAGCCGGATTTGAAGTCATCATCGAATCGGGAGCAGGTATTGCATCCAACTATCTGGATGCAGACTACGAAGCAGCTGGTGCCTCGCTAGGAACTCGAAAACAAGTGATGGAGAGTGACACAATCATTTGCATCCGTTTCCCGGGTTTAGATGGTGTTAACAAAGGTACAAGAATAGCATGTGTAGCAGACCCTTTTCGTCATCCTGAACATGTTCAATCATGCATTGACAACGGAATTACGCTACTTTCAATGGACATGATCCCGCGTCGCCTCTCACGAGCACAATCAATGGACGTAAATTCTAGCCAAGATAATTTGGCAGGATACAAGGCTGTGCTTTTGGGTGCTGCCCATGTACCCAAGGCAATCCCAATGATGACCACTTCAGCAGGTACGGTGCGACCGGCAAAGGTTGTTATTATGGGTAGCGGAGTTGCAGGGCTTCAAGCAATTGCCACAGCAAAAAGACTCGGTGCAGTTGTCTATGCTTCTGATGTTCGAAAATCTGCTGCGGAGCAAATCGAGTCTGTTGGTGGACGTTTCATCGAAGTTGATGGCATGGATGATTTTGAAGATGAATCGGGATATGCAAAACCACTCACTCCTGAATTCATTCAAAAAGTCAACGACACTGTATGTGGTGTTGCGTCTGACGCAGATATCATCGTAACCACTGCTCGCATATTTGGACGCCCTGCACCGATTACTGTGCCTTCAAGTGCTATTCAAAATTTTAAGCCTGGAGCAGTCGTTGTTGATATGAATGCTGATGTTGGCGGAAATTGTGAAGACACTGTGGCTGGTGAAGTAATCACCTCGAAAAACGGCGTCATTATTGTCGGGACATCGAATCTCCCCGGCACTGTCGCCACAACTTCCAGCATGTTGTATTCAAACAACTTGACCACATTCATTACCTCGCTAGTAAAAGATGGTGAAGTTCAAATTAGCGATGAAGATGACATTTTGGTTGGAGCACCAGAAGGCTCAGATTTCTACGTGAATGGCATGGGTGGCGTCTTGCTTTGCCATGATGGGGCTTTACACCCTAAACAAACTCGTCTTGGAGGTGTTCTTTGATGGAGCCTGAATTTTTAATTGCCAATGTAACCCTATTTGTTCTCGCTATTTTCCTTGGTTTTGAATTGATTACCAAAGTTCCGGCAACTTTGCATACTCCGCTCATGAGTGGTGCCAACGCAATTTCTGGAATCAGTATTATCGGTGCACTCATCGGTTCGAATGTCGCATATGAGAGTGGTAGTACCGCAGTATCAGGAATTCTGGCGTTTGTTGCCGTTGTATTGGCGATGATCAATGTTGTAGGAGGATTTGCAGTAACAAATCGGATGCTCAACATGATTGCAGGTAAGAAGCGCGGAGGTGCTTGAGGTGGAAGATTGGGTATCGATTGGATATTTGGTTTCAGCTGCCTTGTTTATTTTTGGATTGAAAAAATTGGGGCACCCTCGTACTGCTCCATTTGGAAATCAACTCGGCGCAATGGGTATGCTTGTTGCAGTATTGACGACTGTGCTAAGTATGCACCTCGCTGGTGGAGCCCAGTGGGTATTGATAGGTGCTGGAATTTTGATTGGTTCACTCATTGGTTACTGGTTGGCTGTGCGCGTAGAAATGACCGGAATGCCGGAATTGGTTGCAATGTTCAACGGTTTTGGTGGTGCAGCATCGGCACTGGTTGCACTTTCTGAGGTGTGGAAGTACCTCGAAGATTCAGATACTGTTCCTGATAACGAACTCAAACTTGTCGTCACTATGGTTGCAGCTGGTCTGTCAGCACTCGTAGGATGGATGACGCTGACTGGTTCGATTCTTGCAATGTATAAACTGAAAGGCGGAGTCAGTGTTTTTGGAAAGTGGATCAAAACACCAACATGGGGCCCAAGTTGGCTAAACGGGGTAAAGATTCTCCTGCTAGTTACTGTTGCTGTTCTCATTTATCTGAGCATTGATAGTCCAACAAACACAGACTACATGTGGGGAATTATTGGAATTTCTTGCCTACTTGGAATAATTCTGGTGTTACCTATCGGAGGAGCCGACATGCCGGTGGTCGTATCACTTTTGAATTCACTATCTGGAATCGCAGCAGCATTTACTGGGTTTATCATCGGAAACTCTGTTCTGATCATCGCAGGCTCACTCGTTGGAGCATCCGGTCTAATTCTCACATTCATCATGTGTAAGGCAATGAACAGAACTTTGCTTGACGTGTTGTTCAAATCCTTCGGTGGAGGGGGAGAAAAAGAATCACTTACTCGGACCAAGGTTGGTTCTGATGCTGATGAAGTCGCTATGATGGTCGATGGTGCTCAAAAAGTCATCATCGTCCCTGGATATGGGATGGCAGTTTCACAATGCCAGCATCAAGTAAAGGAGTTTGCCGACTTAATTAGCGAAAAATTCGATACGGAAGTCAAGTATGCAATCCATCCAGTAGCCGGAAGAATGCCGGGTCACATGAATGTCCTGCTGGCTGAAGCTAATGTACCGTACGAGCAACTTATTGAAATGGATGAAATCAACAACGAATTCCCTGAGTGTGATGTTGCCGTGATCATTGGTGCCAATGACACGACCAATCCAGCTGCACGAAGCGGAGAAGGTCCGCTGGCAGGAATGCCGATTATTGATGCTGACAAGGCTCGCACCGTTGTCATTATCAAGCGTTCATTGTCAGTAGGTTATGCTGGAGTTGACAACGACTTGTTCTATATGGACAAGACCATGATGTTGTTTGGTGATGGCAAGGCAATGATGGCAAATCTAAACACTGCTATCAAGGAAATTTGACCATTATCAATACAACAATTATCGCCCTACAGGGGGATGGGGAAAAGGAACGTTCAAAGGTCACCGACTGGTCGATTAGAATAGGTGGGACCATGCTTTCGCGCAACTCTCGATTCGTAGTACTTGGATTGATGGCACTGCTGCTTATTGCACCTGCTCTTGCAATGCCTGGCGGACCTCCATGGAAAAATGGAGATAACCTCGTTGTAGAAAGTGGATGCAGTTGCCACGGTGATGGGGCTGCATCGACCGAAGTTGTAATCTCTATTTCTGGTGTACCGCGCGCTTACACACTCAATCAAACATACCAGTTTACTGTTTCACTCCAACATGCCTCAAATGACGGTGGAGGATTCATGATATGGGACTATAACTATGGGACACTAACTCCCGGTGAAGGCTCACAATCGGTATCTGATGAGCCAGGAGCTGTTTCTCAATCAGCAACTGGCAACGATTGGGTGATCTCTTGGACTGCACCGAGTTCAGATGTCGGAATAATACCGTTTCAACTTGTAGGTAACGCCGTTAACGGAAATGGAAATTTTGATGCTGGGGATGCATGGAACATTGTTTCGTTTTCCATCAGCCCCCCAGATACAGCAACAAACGACGATGATGAAAACTTGGCATTGAGAACAATCAGTGTCGGAGATTATGAGTCACTATTCGTTGCTGTTGAAGACCCCGAAGCAGTGGAAGCAGAGCGACAAGAGAATTTGGCGGAACTTTTCTTTGATGAAGGTAACATTTACTACTTCATGACCCTTTCAATTATTATTATTGCTGCTGTAATCCAGGGTGAATTCTATGAGCGTAAATTTGGCGGTGGTCCTGAACACCTCGACAAGAGTTTAGCCATTCCCCAAGGAGTTCGACGTGGGGCTATTTCTGCACTTCTTCTCATTGGATTTGCATGGTCAGTGGACAATGATTCATCTTGGCAAGTTATGCTCACAATGGGAATGCTGACTCTGTGGGCATTCTTTGGGGTGTATCGCACTGTAGTTCAAGCCCGTGCTCCTCCTCAATCCAAAGATTTGGTGTGAAATTGATTACCGTCCTGGTACAGAGGTTAGTACATGTCACTCAACCTTGAATATGACAATCAAAGTCATGTTCAAGAACATCTCAATGAACTCACGGCCAGAGTGACGCTGGTTCTGTTTTTGTCAAGTCTCTTCACCATATTTTGGCTGTACCAGATAGATTCGATGCTCGATTCTGCTCTAAGGTATCTCAACCCATGTTCCGAAGGTTGCCTAAACCTCTATGACCCAGCGCGTTGGAGTGCGGTAAGGTGGATGAGTGCAGCATCACTAGGCATCGTAAGTGCCTTCCCAGTATTCCTGCATCAATCATGGAAGTTTATTCGACCGGGCTTATTACCAAGCGAGCGACGATGGCTCAAATCTTGGCTTCTTGGTACTGGGCTAATGCTGCTGATTACCATCAGTTTCACAATTGGTTATCTCTTTCCAATGGCTTTTGATAACGGACATGCAACACACGTATCAATGAAACTGGATGCTCGATACGATGCAATACTCATGATTTCGATGGTCGTTGCAGTCATATGGGCCGAAATTATTGTCGCATGCGGCCTAGGTGCCATGGTCTTTGCAGGTATACTTGGGCTACTCAATAAGGAAACTGCAGACTGGTGGAGGATTCGAGTGCATGGATTGGTTGCGCTACTCTTACTCGCATCATTACCAGATTATGGTGGTTTAGCAATAATGCTAACATTTGCATCCATCATAATCGTAGAACGTGGTGCTCGTAAGTGGATTATGTCTGAACCCCCATTATTTCAAGGTAAGAATCCGATTATGGATCATGAAGGTGGAATTCGAAGAATCTTGCTCGTTGAATGTGTATGCAATGATTCTCCTCAACCGTATGAATGGACCTCCAAAATACCTATTGCGACGATTTCTGTAGAATCTCTGTGCTCTAGTGTATCAGTCCAAGAACAGATTTTGGAAATATCTCTACACAACAGACTCACAGACCTCTTGGTCATTGGGTGTAAGAATTCAATGCCGAATTCGTTTTTTAACAACTGCAATTCAATTGGATGCGCAATATGGAATGAGTGTGAAAAAGATGATTTAGAAGCAAGAGCCATATTTATTCAGAATGGAGAGACTTCAAATTCTATAACGCTTGATGTTAGAGAAGATTGTTCGAGAAATGAGCGAGAACAAGTTCGTATTGGATTCAATGCTTCATTGATTTAATCTCAGCGCACATTCCCGACTTACAAACTTACCAGATATCTACAGTAATCTGTGTTTCAATAAAGCCAAGCATTGAAACACTTTACCGTACTGCGAATAAGTATGAGTCCAAAGATTGGCGTTCCTTTCATCGTCATTCTTTTGTTGTTTAGCTCATGGGCATTTACCAATAATCAAACCATTGAACAGTGGATTAGTGAAAACTCAATCACCGTTCAAAATGATGAAGTCGAACTCCTCTCGTTGCAGGAGCAGGAACATTGGCTCGTCCTCATTACAGATTTTGAGTCTCAGCCTGTCGCAGATGCTTGGGGGCCATCAAAAGCCCAAACTTTACTTGATGATATTGGACATGATTACATCCACCAACTATCAGGTGGGGCGACAGATATTGAAATCGTGGTTAGTAGTCGAATAACTCGTGCTCAGCATAACATTGAAGTCTACGGAGAGGATTCAAATGGAAATAGGGACATGAACCAAAAGGGTGAGTTCTTGCCAATGACTCTTGCAGAGGAAGTGGTGAATGACCACATTGAATTTGCTGATTGGGAGAAGTACGACTTGGACAAGGACGGCTCAGTGGACAGACTACTAATTCTCCATACCAGCAAAGGACAAGAAGAAAATCCCGGTCAAACCAACAACATCTGGAGTCATTTCACAACGTTTGATACGCCAATAGAGGTAGCAGAAAATACGAAAGTAGAGCATTACACTATGGCGAGCATTCGAACCGGGTCCAGCGGCATTGGCACCATTTTGCATGAGATGTTACACCAAATGGGCGCACTAGATCTTTATCCAGTACATGATAGCGGAAATCAGAACGACTGGCAGGGGATTGGCGACTGGGATATTATGGCGAGTGGAAACTGGAACGGAGGCGGCGTTTGGCCAGCTCTTCCAACCGCAGCCACTTTGGACATGCTTCAAGCGAACAGAACACAAACGATGGATTTGTCTTGGCCAGTGAATGCACAAGAGCCGTGTGTTGGCCCTACAGTCCAATTACGGGGGATGAGTGAAAATGGTACTTCATTACGCATTCCTATCGGTGAGAGTGAAAATATTTGGATTGAATATCGATCCCCCAGTGGCTTTGATAAACACCTTCCGGGAAATGGAATTTTAGTTACATACCAAGATAGAAGCGTGGGGGATGAAGAGCAAAATGAACTTAATCGTGATCAGGACCAACCATGGCTGTCAGTGATTGAAGCAGACGGACGAAAAGACATTCTTTACGGTGCAAATTCTGGAGAAGAGTCGGATGTTTTCCAAAATGGCAGTACTTTCGGAGCAGAGGGAGTGCAAATTTTCACACACGACGGCCTACTTGTCCCATGGATAGCAACCGTAAACATCAACGTCACTGTCGAAATTTCATTCTCTGCTCCTAAATGCACCAGCCAGTTTATGGTCGATGCACCAGACTTCGGAGGTGTATACATCCCTGGGGATTCTTTTCCAATTCGGGTAACATCGAATCAAACTTGCCAATTCAGTCATAACCTTACTGTTTCAGATGGCCGAACTTTCATTCCGACCGCCAATATTTCAGTTGGAGTTCCAGAACAATTTATTGAACTCGAATTTTCATCTGCCAGCTCATCGAATTCAGAAGCCATAGTGGAGGGGTTTTTCTCTTGTGGAAATGATTCTCTCTTCATCAAAACCAAAATACTCACAATTGGAAGAATCCCAACTGAAACTACCGTTAGAGGTACGCTTGATGCCTATGATCGTTCAGTAATTAACATCGATATTGAGTCAATTGGCCTAAATTCACAGTCATTCAGTGTTGATTTGGACGGACCATTTTCTCGCATTGGAAGCCCGCCTTCACAAGTAAATTTGGTGGGAAATGATTCTATCGAAATAGAAATTACTCCGAATGGATTATTGCAAGACAGAATGTCAGTTGACGGTGAACTTGTGTTGATTTCACAAAGTGGCCACAGATGGGTAATCCACCTCGAATATACAGCAGTGGACAAGGATACGAGTGCATTCAGTCAATGGCAAAAACCAGGTATTTTACTCGGTTCAGCGGGAATAATTGCTGCATTTTGGGTATTGTTGGGCACGCTGGAAAAAACAAAGAAAGCAGATAAATCTACAGTCATTCACAGTCAAGTATTGGAGTCACCGAAAATCGAACACAAAGACCCATGGGGAAGGACTCTAGATGATGAACTAGATACGCCCAGGCAACCACCTTTGGACTTGTAAGTAGAACCATTTTTCTTGGTAAAACAATGCACAAACCCAGAGTTTATTGACACCCTCTGAAAGCCTGACTGCAAGACATGAACCCTCCCAATTTAGAGGAGCTCGATGTGCTGGTTGAATCAACCATGGCGCATGGCCTTCACCGACAGATGTTTCGTACACCCTCCACATGGAGCCATACTTGAAACCGGGTCGTAAAACAACACCTCGTGACATTAAGTCCCCGTATAGGTGGTACTCATCAGGTAATGTGGTGTGTGAAAGTTTTGATTCGAGGTAAATCCCCTCTTCACGCCTTAGATGTCGCCCTGACAAATGCTCAACACCAACCGTCTCTAGTGGCCATTTAGTAGCACCTGGAATATACCAACCTTCACCTCTTTCTATGCGTAAATCCCAGAGTGATGAGACTTCTTTCATCTCATCAGTACCGAGTGATTCCCAAGTAGGTTGAGTGCCAATTGGAATAGCCTCGGTAAGAAGATACATCGTAACATCAAGTTCTTCATCAATGACAAACAACTCTGCATTCATGCCTAAAGAATGGACTTCGACAGTCCATTCCAAGAGTTTCATCCAATCAATTTCATCAGTAGTCCAAGCCCAACGAACTTGAGCAACTGGAGGTTCTTTTGAGAAAACTTGTTCTCGATTCCAGCGAAGTGCCCAAGTTGATGAATTGTATGAAATCTCACGTTTATCTGGGATGTTCTCACAGGGAATTAACAATTCACCACCGCTTCGTGCAGTATCAAATATCACACTTCGAGCAACAATGTCTGAGTCCAATCGGACTTGATTTTCAAACCATTTACCGTCAGGTAAAGGTACATGCCGATGCCAATGACAAAAGAGAATTTCTTCATCACGAAGACTGATGCTTCCATCACTATGCATCATCCCTATGCCACTTTTCTGGTACAGCCGGGACGAAAGAGGGGGTTCGATAAACCATTGACCATCACGTAGAATTGGCGCAGGATGAGGTTGCATAGGTGGTGCATTAGTGGTCAATGATGTTCCAAGTGGGCGAGTCGTGCGGACACGAGGGGTAAACTTTCGATTTTGCCTCGCCATGAATCGCCGTCAACATCACAACTTTTGAGTTTAGGGTTACCGATGCCCCTATGAGCCGGCACTTCTACGGGGTAATGGGGAGAGAAGTGGTTGACGGCTATCTCGGGTCTTTAACGACCGAAGAACGTATGCTGTTGCACTTGTTTGACCATACACTACCCGAGGGGGAATGGGAAGCCCCTGCCACCCTCACTCAGGCAGGCATCTCGGCAGCAGTACATGTTCAACGAAAACACGTTCCTCGAACCCTTAAGCGCCTAGAAAACCGTGGAGATATAACCACGTCCAAACGCCATGTTCCAGGTGCAAAGCAACGCCGTCAAGTGTACGGACTAACAAGCACTGGCTACCAGTTGGCAATGGATTTGCGCACAAAGATTCTTTCTCAAGAAGTAACAATGAATGGCAAAAAGATCTCACTTTCAATATTGAGAAAAGGTGGTCAGTCAACCTTGGATTTACTTTCTTATGTCGATGAAGGAATGAACTACCATACTGAGCCCGTTGTCTCACCGGTTTCTAATCCGGAAGGAACTGCTTCACTGGATGCCCAAGCAGGAGAAAATCTCATTCGGCGTTTGTTTGCACGAGCGTGGGAAGATGGAAAAATCACCATGGATGAGCAATACTTACTTTCCGAGGTTGTGGACTTTCTGGGCATGCATCCCGAACGTGTTCGTCGACTTTCCGATGAGGCCAGAAGAGATCAAAAAGCACCTCCGCCTGAAGAAATATATCTCGACATGTTACGACAGGCAATGGTGGATGGTGAACTGGTCGATGATGAAATTGCCTTGCTGGAAACCGTAAGAATTGCATATGGGTTTGACCGACTTACACACGATAAATTACTCAATGACGCAAAGAAATCTCCTATCGTTTCAGAGAAACTCATTACTTACAAGTCAACTCTCATCACCGCGTTAGATGATGGAATCATTACAAACGATGAAGATGCAATGCTGTCAACTTTACGAAAAACGCTTGGAATTACTGACTCCCAACATGCCAGTTTACTTGCAGAATTACGCGATAAAATAAAATGAAGTTCACACTAGGAACAGTCGAGGGTTGATCATGGGAATGTCAGATGAAGAAGAAGCTGTTTACCAAGATTTGAAAAATCTAAAGGATTCTCTTAAGCAAGGAGGTGAGTCAAAAGCCGTACTGATTGGTGATATTATGATGGATTGCTACATTCATGGATATGCCAACAACCTGAATTCACGTGCTCCTGTGCCCGTGTTAAGAGAAACCATGCGAGAGGAAGATGTGGGAGCTGCTGCTCACGTCGGCAGAGGCTTGAATTCTATGGGTTTGAAGAGTTACCTTTTCGGTGTTGTAGGTGATGATAAAGCAGGACTGAACATTTTGCAATCTCTCGATGATGAGGGAGTAGGAACGAGTGGAATTTCAATAATTGATGGGCGAACCACGACGGTAAAAACACGGATGTTAGCGACTCGTGAGAGTCTTGTTCGAGAAGAGCAACTGCTTCTACGATGGGATGTCGAGGATGATAATCCTGTGCCAATTGAGGCATCTCAATCGTTGTATGACCATGCCATAGAGGAAATATCTGATGCTGATGTGTTGATACTTTCAGATTATGGACAAGGAGTAGTTAATGATATTGGAGCCGAAAGAATCATTTCAAAGGCAAGAGAAATGGAAGTGCCTATTATTGCAGACCCAAAACTAACCGGTCTTCATCGAACTCATGGAGTTGATTGGATTTTGTTTCAATCGCAGGGTCTTGAATTAATGAGGAGAAGACTTGGAGTATCTACAGGTAGTGAGGCTGCAGTTCAACTTATTGAAACCCATAACTGGAACCACTTAGTAGTACTTTCTGGTGAAGCCGGTGTGACCATATATTCTCGGGAGCAGGAGGTAGTTCATGCACCCTGCACTCTAGATGATTTACGTCAAATGATCGGACTTATTGACGCTGCAGCAGTTGCCATTGCAGTAGCCATTTCAAAGAAAATGTCAGTTCAAAATACCGCTCTTTTAGCCAATGCAGCATGCGAATGTATTCTGGGCGCTGACAAGACTGAATCGTTTGTTTTGAGCAGAGCAGATTTGATTGATCGAATAGGCGAAATGTCTTGGAATTTACAGATTTCAAAGCGCTGAGGTGTTAATTTTGAGTGCGTGGCCAAGGCCTACGACTGCCGACATTGCTCTTCGTGCATTCTCTTCATCTCCTTCTCGCCTATTTACAGAAGCAGCACTGGGTATGCAAAATATACTCTTATCTGACAATGCTAAAAAGATGATTAACTCTTATGTTCGATTTTCAGGACAATGGCAGATCAAAGCACCTCGTAATGACGGTGAAAAGCAGTGGGACTTGATATTAGTTCAATGGCTTGAGGAGGTACTGTACCGTTCCGAGGTGCATGGTGAGTGGCTTGTTGATTGTCAATTAAACTTCCAATGGGAGACGAATGAGGTTGTTGTTAACGCACAGATATCATGGATTGAAAGTGAAAATCTCGAACGTGAAATTGAGATTAAGGCAGTGACAACACATGAACTTCAATTCACTGAACTAAAACACGGTGAGCATGCATATTCGCCTTGGGAGCAAGTACCCGACTTTCAAGGACCTGGTTGGTTATGCGATGTCGTGTTTGATATTTGACCGCCATCAGAATCAATTCGTAATCGGTTACCGAAATAAAATCCCACCGTGTTGAAAACTACATCCATACACTTGTTACCGAATTCTTCTACTGCAAATTCGTAAGGCAAATACCATTCAAGGATTTCCCAACCAATGCTGAGGAGGAAAAATATTTTCCAATTTTGGAAGATATAACGGCCCGACAAAAACCAAATGAAAAAGTGACTCACGGAATAGAGGTTTACAAATGCCATACCGAAACCTCGTAGTGGGAATTCCAATGGTGGACATGCGCTCTCTTCGACTTAGCCCACACACTTTCTCCATCCCGTTACCCCACAGCACCCATGGCTCCGAGTAGGGCTGCTCCGTTCCCGGCCTGACCTATTCCCCCGGCTATCCGATTCCTGTTTCCCTCCGGAAACAGTTCACAGCACCCGAGTCATGTGGGGGCGAGACATCAACGTCCGCGTGTAGAAACCAAAGAGCCGCTTTCGCCGCCCAAAGGCGTTCAGCCCACCATGAAGACGATTTGTGGTACAGGGTACGCCTAGCTCCCCACCTATCCCATACAACCCTAAGGTCAAGTGTATTTGAACGAAACCCTTGACCGATTATCAGGATTCTACAGATGGAGTCACATCTTCTTCATACTTTGATGGGCATGAAGTTTTGATTACTTGAGCTTCAAATACATATTCACCATCAATATACCTCAAGACACCCTGAGCATAAACGGTCCTGTTATCGCCAAGACCATTGGATACTGATGAATCAACATAGTCAATGATTAATGTTGAATCTTCTCCGTGAAGGAGAAAAGTACTCGCATTTGAATCAATGCTTCCATCTACGACTTCGCCCCTTAAAGCAATCTCCTTATCGACGTACTTGGATGGAGAAATCATCACTTCATCAACAGAGCGTGTAGGTTCAGGAGATTGAATTAGTAGAACACCAAGTAGCCCCAGAGTGATCACGGCCCCAAGAGAAAAAATACGTACCCGGCGTGAGAACATTGTATCATTTCCTCTAATTTTGGCGGTGTGAAAAACCCACCGCTTCATCCAAAGAAGAAAATCCATGGAGTTTCAGCTTTTCATCGACGCCCTTAACGATCGATTTTGTTAGGGATGGTCCTTCAAAGACAAAACCACTGTAAGCTTGAAGTAAACTTGCACCTGCACCGATTTTTTCCCATGCATCTTCGGCAGATGAAATACCACCTACACCTACAATGGGCCACTCACCATTAGTCAACGAATAGATTCTATGAATAATTTCTGTCGAACGATTACGCAATGGTACACCACTAAGACCACCAGTTTCAGAAAAAACTTTACTATCTGAAGTTGAACTTTCAGCGGGTCGCTCGATAGTAGTGTTAGTTGCAACTATTCCGTCACAGCCGGCCAATCGTGCTGTATTGACTACGGCAATAAGTTGCTTATCGCTGAGATCAGGAGCAATCTTAACCAAAATTGGCTTTAGTTTGGAGTCAGATGACTTCGATAACCGTGTATTGACCTCTTGGCAGGCAGTAATTATCGATTCAAGAGCACTATCATGTTGTAACTCTCTCAAGTTTGGTGTATTTGGTGAGGATACATTCACGACAAAAACGTCACAATACGGCCAAAGCCTCTCCATTGAGCCTGCATAATCGGCTGGGGATTGTTCGAGTGGAGTTTTTTTTGATTTCCCAAGATTAGCCCACAATGGAATGGAAAGTTGCTTGGATTTAGAAAAGAACTTCTCGAGCTGTGCTGAAACTTTGATACTACCAGGATTGTTAAATCCCATTCGATTCACTAAAGCCATGGATTGTGCTGCACGGAACATTCGTGGTTTGGGGTTACCTTCTTGTTCATGTTCGGTAACACCACCGATTTCTATGAATCCCAGACCAATCGAATCCCAACCTCGAAGAGCCTCAGCCCTCTTGTCAAGCCCTGCAGCATTGCCGAAAGGATGTTTGTACCTTTGGCCAAAACAAGTAATCGAGACATCTTTCCGAGGCTTGTAAAAAAGCGATAGAAGAGAGCGAGTGAAAGGATTTGAACTCATGATTCGAAGCATAAGTAACGCTCTTGCGTGGGCATTTTCAGAATCTTGTAGTCGAAGAGTGGGGCGGACAAAGGTGCGGTATCCGATGCCCATGCCAACCGCTCCAATCGGTATCCTTCAAGACTTCCGCCCCATCGGGCATACTATGCGCATAGACGAACCACTTTGGCCAGTGGTCCGAGAAACGGCACGTCAGATTTTGAGATGTGAAAATATTGTTCTAAAAATTCCAGAGCGGTTTACAAATGATTTTCAACAACTTTTGCTAGAGATGAGTGACTTTCAACCCGCCAAAATAGAATTTCCAGTCATGACTGTGGGTATGATGGATGAGGTGTTCATACACCAAAAGATGGACAATCAAAACAGTAACTTACTCATCGCTTACATTGGATTAATTGAACCTGAGACGCATGTACGCTGGGTCAAAATGAAAGTCGAAGAGGGATGGAATGAGATTATGCTTGCTTGCCGCGAATTACTTGAGGCAGGGTATCCGGGCTGCATAGGTTGTGGCGGTCCAAACTCTGAATTACCTTGGGATGAAGAAAAAAATCGCGCAACGCTCATTTAGAATAGTGCAAATCGGGCTCTTTTCACACACAGATACAAAGTATCTGTTGTCATTGTCCAGTAGTGAGAGAGTTCAAGTAGCCTCGGCGGCCGGATGTAAAACCATGAGCGTTGTCATCATTGCCGAGAAGCCGAGTGTTGCCAACGACATCGCAAAGGTGCTCGGTGCAACCTCAAAATCTGACACTCATTGGCAAGGCAATGATATTATTGTCACGTGGGCTATTGGACATCTGCTCCAATTGAAGTACATGGATGATTACGATGAAGCATTCAAAGATTGGAGAAAAACAATTGACAGGTTACCATACATTCCCGAGACATTTGAATACAAACCTATTGGTGGACGAGGTAAAAAGCAACTCAGCGCCATTAATAAGTTGATCAAATCAAAGGACGTTGAGGAAATTGTGAATGCATGCGACGCTGCGCGTGAAGGAGAACTTATCTTCAGAACAATCGTAAAACATTCAAAGACCAAAACCAAAACATCACGAATGTGGCTGCAATCAATGACCAAAGATTCCATACAACAAGCTTGGGAGGGTCGTGCCAGTGGAGAAGATTACAATGCTTTGCGTGACGCGGCATATTCACGTTCAGAAGCTGATTGGATTATTGGAATGAACGGCTCTCGTGTAGCAAACTCTTTTCTTCCACGTAAAAAGAATGAACGAAGTGCTATTTCTTTGGGACGCGTACAAACAGCAACACTCGCGATGATTGTTTCGCACGAACTGGAAGTTTTGAGTCACATTCCACTCCCTTATTGGCAACTCGAAGCGAATTTCAAATCCGAAAGTGCTGAATGGATTGGCCGCTGGGAACGACAAAACCATATTGACGACCCAGAACAACCAGACTACAAACCACATCGCATCATTGAGAAGTCCGAGTACGAACGCCTTTTGGCAATCCTTGAATCTGGAAAAAATGCGTCGATTAAACAAACTCAACGTGACTCGAAAGAGCGGGCACCACTCAATTTTGATTTAACAACCCTTCAGAGAGAGGCGAACAGTACATTTGGCTGGTCTGCAAAGCGTACATTGGGTATTGCCCAAGACCTGTACGACACTCACAAACTGACGACTTATCCTCGTACTGATTCTCGCCATTTGCCGGAGGATATGCATGAAGAGATTGCTAAAATAATTCGACAATTGGGTGCTCAAGATGACTACAACCCGCATTCAACACGAATAGTTGATGAAGGTATGAAAAACGCAGGACGTAATTTCAATAATGCAAAGGTGAGTGACCACTTTGCAATAATTCCTACTGGGAAAATACCCGACGTTAAAATGAGTGCAGACCATTCAAGACTCTATGACCTCATCGTACGAACATTCCTAGCATCTTGGCATCCTGAAGCGATATGGGATGTTCAGAAACGTACGGCCACCATCGATGGAGAGCATTTCTCTAAGGAAGCACGACAGATTAAGTCAGAAGGATGGAGAGCAGTACGCCCCAAGAAACAGTCCTTGCCTGAAGGATGGAATTCACTTCCTTCAAATCCATGCCAAGGTTCAGTTGAATCGTTTGAGTTTAAGGAAGAACAATCAAAACCAAAAGGCCGTCTAAAAGAAGCTGGACTCTTGAGGCTGATGGAACACGCCGGTAAGCAAGTTGATGATGAGGAACTCGCAGATGCGATGAAAGATAAAGGCCTGGGAACGCCAGCGACCCGTGCAGATACGATTGAGAAATTGATTGACAGGGGGTACATCCAAAGGGCGAGAGGTGGAAGCATCAGTGCTACTGCTCACGGTATTCGAATAATTGACGTTCTGAAGAAAATCCCTGTAGAATGGATCACCTCCGCTGAAATGACAGGGGAAATGGAAGCATCCCTTTTGCGGGTCCAAAGAGGTGACGAACCACGTGAAAATTACATGAATGATGTCATTGAACAAACTCGAGTCATGGTTGAACGAATAAAAAATCATGACCGTACTGAATTGTATGCTAACGAGCCCTCAATAGGTGAATGTAGTGTTTGCTCGGGTGCAATCATTGAAACTACTCTTAACTATCAGTGTGAAAAGAATGAAGGCAAAGACAAGGGCTGTCCATTTGTCTTTTGGAAAGATACGTCAGGGCGTTGGTTTGATCAAAGCACTGCAAAACGACTCCTCTCCGAAGGTGAGATTGAAAATTTACATGGATTCTTTAATCGTTCGGGTGAAACTTATACCGCTACCGTGAAAATATCGAAAGAAGGTAAAGTTGAGTTTGTAGGAGGCGGAGAATCTTCTTCAGATGCATCAGATGAAGAAATTTGCTCTTGCCCATCATGTGACCATGGTACCATTCGCATCGGTCAAACGATGTATGCCTGTGATAATGATGACTGCAAATTCCGAGGTGTTTCCAAGGAAATGTGCAAACGTCCAATCACGGTTGATGAGGCAAAGCATATTCTACAAAATGGCAAATCCGAATTACTCGATGATTTCATATCGAGACGAGGAAGGCCGTTCAAGGCGTACCTTGTCATGGATAAAACTCGAATTAAATTTGAATTCCCCCCACGAGAAGCCGCAGCAGATGCAACACGATTCACAGTTGTTGAAGGCGTAGTCGCCGTATGTCCGGTTCACAACGTCAACATCATCGAAACAGAAACTCATTACCAACCCGAACCAGGTTCAACCGGTTCTTCACTTCAAATTGCTCGGGAAATCTCGAAACGCGAAATCACTCGTGAAGAAGCCAAAACACTGATTGAGAAAAGGGAAATAGGCCCATTTGATGATTTCCTCTCAAAGAAAACCGGACGACCATTTTCGGCAATTCTCTATCTGAAGAAGAATGAGTCTATCGGATACAGGTTTGCAAAGCGATAATCTGCCTTATTGAGCGTTTCAAGGGCGAAGATTCATGTTCAACCAGTGAGTGTAGATGTACATGAAGCAATCCGAATGGGATGTTGTCATCGTTGGCGCTGGCCCGACAGGAGGGCGAACAGCCACTCATTTAGCGTCGCTTGGGCATCGCGTTTTGATGCTAGAAGAACATACAGAGATTGGCCGACCATTCCAATGTGCTGGTCTCGTAACTCCGAGGGCTATGCAAGAAGTTGGATTATTTGATTCAGTCCTCGAGGAGGTCGATGGAGCTCGTATTCATGGTCCAAGTGGAACTCTTGTCCCGGTAGGGACCGAAGGAAAGTTACGAACATATGTGGTCTGCAGAAAGAAATTTGATCAAGGTGTAGTCCAGCAAGGAATGCAGGCTGGAGCAACACTATGGCTTGATTCTAGGCCAGTGGATGCTGAAGTTAACGAAAATAATGTCAAGTTGAAAGTTGAATCAGATGGAGCAATAATTGATTTGTCCTGTAAACTTCTCATAGGTTGTGATGGTGCTCACAGTTGGACGCGACGTCATTTCAAAATGGGACGTCCAAAAGAAATGATGATTGGATTTCAAGCCGAAGTTTTAGGTTATGACGGAAATGAACGTTGGCTCGATATGTACAGTGGCTCAGAAATAGCCCCGGGATTTTTTGCCTGGGTCATTCCATCCGGATTCGGCAGCCATAGAATTGGAGTCTGGTCTACACCTGAACGTCTCAAGGGAAGGAGTGTAGAGCAATGCTATGAAGATTTGATGAACCATCCCTTATGGAAAAGCCGATTCCAAAACATCAAAGAAATCGCTAGATTTTGCGGCCCCATACCTAGTGGAATGGTTAAGAAAACAGTTCGAGACAGAGTCATGCTACTCGGTGACGCTGCGGGGATGGCCAAGCCTACAACGGGAGGAGGAATTGGACCTGGTTTCAAGCAAATCAGTGGAATTCTAGAACCACTTGATGCCGCTATAAAATCTGATAACCTTTCTGAAAAACAACTTACAAAAATCACATCAAAGCATTTCAAAGCCATGAAAAAAGATCAAGAAAAGGCTCGCAAATTGAGAAACTTACTGGTTAGTGATGTTCTTGATGGGGAACTTGATCTACACTTTGACAACTTTGCAAAACCCGAAGTGTTGAAATTAATTAATGAAATTGGCGATATTGAAAAACCGGTCCCATTGGGACTTGCTTTACTCAAGAAAGTGCCAGCATTCCGACGACTTGCTCTTCGTGCAGGTTCAAAACTTCTTTTCCGATAGGTTGTGATGAGATTCCAAAATTACAACTCGAACAGAGGACACGATATCCTCCATTTGAATCTCACCGCTTCAACCCTGCAAAACTACCGGTTGCCACGGTAAAAACTACTCTGGCAAACGCACCCAGAGGAGAACTCATGAAGACATTGTCAGAGTTAACTCCTAGTTTTCAGTTAGGAAACGAAGATTCATGGTTGCTTGAACAAAAATACCTCATTGACGGGAAAAGAGTTGATGACTCAGATATTGAACGTTCGAGGCATGAATTAGAAACTTCTGCACCGCCAAATGTTGTTTTCAAACAGCGCACTGGATGGTATTTGACACCTCACCCAATACATTCTGCTGTACGTAAATTCATCTCAAAGGCGGTCGTCGTTCTGCTGTTTGCACTCGCTTATTTATTTGTAGAACCATTGCTAAGATCATTGGGAATACCCGGAATTGGAACAGGTACAATTCGAATTGGCTTACTTGATTACCCATTGTTGGCGGTGATTATTGTCCCACTTGTTTTGACGCCGCTCGCACTACGTGCCGGTGCGAATTTTGCAGACTTAGTCCACCAGCGAAAGTTTCTACTTACTGCACCCAGTGACCCAATTGTGACAATGAAACAAACACCTACTGCTGGCAGGCCACTACATTTAGAGGTTAATTTCCCCGAGAAAGGAGATGATTGGGGGGAAATATTGGTGACATGGAGAGTTGGAGCACTACCACCCGCAAGAGAAGTTGTCTTCAAATCACTTGGAGCCGAAGTATCAAAGCAACCTCCTCCTGGCTTAACTACGGAACTTCCCCACCATTGGGAAATTGGTCTTGATGATGGTACTGGAGGTGGTGAAGAGGCACCAATGGAACGCCAAGAAGTACGAGGAGGCTTGTTCCTACGGCCTATGCGTAGTATGCAATTTGGAGGCCGTAGTGCGGTGGATAGTAGAGAGATGATTCTCGAACCTCCCCAACTCAGTTGGCCCGGTACTGTTTCTTCTGAATTGATACGAATCCACTGGGAGTTAATTATTCGAATTGAGCGTAAGAAGGGTGGGCCTCTACTTTGGGTACTTCCTCTCGAAGTCGGACATCCCCTCGAATGTTCACGGATTGGCATGTTGCCTACCAATGATGGACGAGCTGAATCCAACACATTTTGATTGGAAACATTCAAGTCTTTCATCAACTGTCATTTGCCATGGAAACTCGCTCTTGGTATGCGGTCTTACTCGTCGTAATGCTTTTCACCTCAGGGTGCTTGAGTTCTGTAGACTCTAATAATTTAGAAAACGAAGACGAAGTTGAACCTTCTTCGGAAATTACATTTCGTGCAGAATGGGACATTCGACCCGATATAAAATATCTTGATGGAAGTCCTATCGAATTAAATATTCTCATCATAAGCGACAGTGAAGAATGGTTAGCAGAACCGACTATCATCTCACCTGAAATCACGGCCCTGGGAGTTTTTAATTCGACAACGACATCTATGGCTTACCATTTATCATTTTATCCTCAAACTCTAGGCGATTATTCTGTTCAAATTGAATTTAGTGCGACAAATGGATTTGAGTTCGTCGACTCAATTCCGTCCCCTCTGGTTCATTCCATCAAAGTCATTCCACCAGATGAAGACGCACCGATTCTTACAGCTCCAGTATCAATACCACTTGAAGAAGCATCTGTAATCTGGTTTGAGGGAACACTTACGCATGCGCAACTGGATTCATGCACACTCAAAATCTCTTTGGGTGAGGGTTCACAATTCAATGGAATCATCAAAGATGATGGGTCATGGAGAGTTCTTCTCGACTTGACTGAATTTACTCAATCTCTCGAAATTCAATCCGTAGCTGAATGTGGAGATTTTACTTTGAAGAGCGACGCTGTCGTGACTCAGGTTATCATTCAGGATGCAGGTGATGATGCAGACGGTGATGGGATTACTGATTCTGACGACAGATGTCCGAATGGTTACGGTGCATCTGATGGGTGGTCTTCAACCCTTACGAGTGACCAAGATAACGATGGATGTCATGACTTAGAGGAGGACCTTGATGATGATAACGATGGGATTTTAGATATCAACGATCTTTGTCCAACATCATTTGGTTGGATAAGTACCTCGAATGCTGATTATGATTCAGATGGATGTCACGATTCAGAGGATGACATGGACGACGATAATGATGGGGTAGAGGACGAATCAGACTTATGCTCTAAAGGGCTACTCGGATGGAGTTCGAGTTCCTTTAGCGATTGGGACAACGACGGTTGCGCTGATTTAGACGAAGATATGGATGATGACAACGATGGGCGATTTGATGAGGTTGATGACTGTCCTAAGGGATTGAAGAACTGGGTGAGTAATGTGTCAAGTGACTATGACTCAGACGGTTGTGCCGACTCAACTGAAGATGATGATGATGATAACGATGGGGTGTTTGACGTTAACAACACAGGAGCGATTCTTGATGTATGTCCAAAAACCCCTCTTGATGTCACCGATGTTGATGAAAATGGTTGTGCTGCAGTTGAAAGAGACACAGATGGCGATGGAGTCAATGATTTTGATGATCAATGCGAGGGGACTCCATCAGGATTAGATGTCAACGATTTTGGATGTGCAGACCTGGACAATGATGGCGTTTTTGCGAATGTCGACAATTGCCCAGATTCTCCCTCAAAATGGACAATCGATGCACAAGGTTGTGCTGTAGTTCAAAATCCCGTTACATGGAGCTCGGCTACGACTCTCACAGGCCCTATGCAAATTGTTCCACACTTTTCTGTACCTACCCTTGATGGAGCGTTTTATTTCCAGCAAGAATGGACTGGGTATGACATCTACTATTTCCTTTTCAAGTATACCAATTCGGATGGAAACTCAAACATTGGAATTTGGGGGCAGAATCCAGGAACTTTTCTTCGCTCATTGCCAAATAATGTTCATGTCTTCTACGGCTCGTTTGACTCGACGTATCACAACGATATAGTCGAAAGAAAAAATGCAGTCGAAAATGCACTCAACCCATCCGAAGAAACCGAATGGGACGGACGTATCCACTATATTGACCAAAGGGCAAACAGCATTTCAGGCGGACTAGGGCAAATGATAGGGAGTTTCAATTCACCATTTTACATGGGCATTGATCGTTTTCAAACTGCACGAGAAACTGGCTCATTGGCAGCTTGGACAAGTTCAGGTAGCGACCCGAAACACCTCATCCATGAGCCACACCAGTGGAATGCAGAATTTCCGGTGGAAATTCGTCGAACTGACACATCAATTGAAGAAGTGACTCTCATGGACTTTCAGCGACATTCGGGGGGCTGGGGTGCAGGGAGGACCTCAACGATTAGTGCTGAATTCCCAAACAATGTGAGTCAATACGACACATTGGAAGTATACCATGAACATGCTTGTTTTGAACGCTCAAACAGGTATCAAAAAAGTGATGGTTCAGAAGGGGGATGCCATGAATGGGACTACGAAGCTAACCTGCGAATTTGTGAACGCAATAATTCATCAGCGTGTGGTACTGAATTCATGAGGTGGATTACGACCTATGGCCGTGAGGGTAAATGGCTGACTGATATTTCGCCTTATCTATTCATGATTGATGATAGCGATAATCGCACATTCAAATATAGAGGGGCCAACAAAGGAGACCTCACAATCACTCTTCTTTTCAGCAATTGGGGCAGTGACATCCGATCAAAGACTGCAGATTTTGCATTTACTGGTGGTCAATTTGATGGGACATACAATAACCTATCAAAGTACACCCGTGATCTTAATTTCACTGTACCTACATGGGCCGACAAGGTCGAAATTGTTGCTACAATTACAGGTCATGGATTCGGCAAGGACAATGCGAATTGTGCTGAATTTTGTGATCATGAGCACCACTATTCGATGAATGGTTTTACGACATATGAGTGGCATCCAATCGTATATTCGAGCGAGGGTTGTGAAAATGAGGTGCAAAATGGAGTTGTTGCAAATCAGTATGGTACGTGGCCATATGGCCGTGCTGGATGGTGTGCAGGCCAAGATGTTAAGCAATGGACATTTGACATCACAAGTTGGAGTGATATGAACGGAGGTGTAAACCACCTCACTTACAGAGGGCTGTTTGGTGGACAGGAATATGTTCCATCTGATGGGGTAGGTAATGGACAAAGAAACATCCACGCTGAGATATGGATTGTATATTATGATGCAATTAGCGGAACA
>Ga0228615_1000085_pt1 | contig 49119 bp, 51 predicted proteins | sample 16DmetaG_FD_190530 | JGI IMG/M metagenome (GOLD analysis project Ga0228615, IMG submission 190530) | Seawater microbial communities from Monterey Bay, California, United States - 16D | ecosystem: Environmental > Aquatic > Marine > Coastal | place: USA: California | collected 2016-10-17
ATTTCGTCAAAAGCTTTTGACCAAGACCAGTTTGAAGGATTATTTATATTATACATAGTTATTATTTTTAAGAGTACATTACGTAGTCACATATTGTTATTAGTATTGTACAGATTAGTATTGCTAAGAATAGTTTTTGTTCTTTATTCATATTATTTATTTTAGTAACCGAGTGAGAAATCGAATCTCACTTCCAACCATTTCGGCTATGTGCTGAGTCATATGCTCGTTATATTTATACTCTCTAAGGTATGACTATCGACTAAGAGTTTTAGTTTATTAAGACTGAGTACTTAATTCTCTGCAGAATTTTGGAACAGTATTACTATTTGTATATGATTTGTAGTTTTGGAAACAACTCATTGATTCAAATTTTTCTTGAAATGTAGAGTAAATTTCATCATGATCATAAGTAAAAGTTATATCTTTATTGTTAGTGAAAGTTATTACTGTATTTGTACCGAGTAATGATTTTCTGATTACAAATCTTTTAGTAGTTAAGTTATTAGTTTTCATAGTTATTATATTTATTTATTTATATTTAGTTTAGTTTATTATATTATCTTTTTGTTGTCGTATTTAGTTTGTACAAGTGTACATTTGTTTATTAGTTATTTTTAGTTGTATGGTCTAGCACATGTATTCTCTGTAATTTACATTATATTCCATTAAATGATATATAATTTATAATTCCATTAGTGATTACATTGTAAGTTATAATAGTTATTATAGAAGTGATAGACATTGTTAGTATTATTAGTTCTATGTTTTGTTTAAGTTTAAGCATTTGTTGTATTGTTTAATTGTTTATTAGATTATCAGTACATAGTCGTATTTAGTTTGTAATAAATATGGAAATATGAAAAGGGTGGGGCCTTATAAAAAAAACGCTAAATGTTTTAAGGAAAATATAAAAAAATATGGCCGGCCGCCGAAAATAAAAACAATTTTGATTTAAGAACGTAAATAGATTACGAAGGGGGCAACACAAAACTCCTATATTTGTCATTACAGGGTGACATTAGCCGCTTAGAGCTACTAATAAAGGGCATTTGTCACTATATAATTAGGTAAAAACTAGTGATTTTATGTAATATAGTAAAATAAGACAAAAAACTAATTATTATGAAAAAAGAACTTGGCCCAATGGCTAAACTACACGGAGGACCAGACAATAAGGCCACAGGAAATGACAAGAATAACACCTCAGATTCTAGTTTGAGCCAAGTAGCTTCAAATATACCTGACTTAATGAAAGATATAAATGCTATTAAGTCTAGATTTAAGAATTTTGAACAAGATAAAAAAGATTACCATACTTTTGGAAATCCCAAAACCTTAACAAGGGCCAAAGACGGCAAAGTTATCGATACTAAAAGCATCGACGAAGGAGAATTTAGTAAAGTAAAAACAATGCCTCCATTAAAGCCAATAGTAACTGGACCAAAAGACGATCAATATTACGTAAACGATTAAATTAACAAATAAAACTAAAAAAATGGCTTATAAAATGAAAAAAGGTGCAACAGCTATGTATGGACCAAAAGCAATGATGGAAAAAGGCCCTATGGCTATGAAACCTAAGGGACCATCAGCAAGAGGAGTAATGGACTCTGATACTGAAGACAACCCTACAGTAGACATCGAAAAAGGTAAAGCGGAAGGAAAATCATTAGGATCTACTGCAATGAAGCCTAAAGGACCTATGGCTTACAAAAAAGGACCTATGGCTAAGCAAACTTCGGCTGAGCACTATGCAATGAACGCAAGACATGACATGAAAACTGGTGAAGGCACTAAAGCTGATGTTATGTATGACATGAAAAAAGCTTCAGAATATGGATACAATAGCTCAGTTAAAAAAGCACAGCCTCACAAACACTAAAAAAGATTAAAAAAAATACCAATGGCAATAATATATACATATCCTATTAAGACTGCTGCAGATGCAGGGGACCTGGTATTAATATCAGATTCTAAAGATGGAAATAAAACCAAAAATACTTCTATATCTTCTATTAAAGACGTTATAGACGTAGTTGACTCTATATCTGCTGGGCCTGGTATATCTGTTAGTAACCCAACTGGAGATGTTACTGTAGGTAATACAGGCGTATTATCTTTAACTGCTGGTAGTAATATATCTTTGTCTGGGTCTACTGGAAACATAACAATAAGTACATCAGCTTCTAACGTAGATGGATCTGGAACTACTAATAGAATACCAAGATGGACTGATTCTAATACTTTAGGCGATAGTCAAATATCTCAAAATGGATCTTCTATAGGTATTGGAACAGCATTAGGCACATCAACTGGTGCTTTAGAAGTTTTCAATGGAACTTTAAATAATCAATTATTTATAACTTGTCCGGACACGAGCCAAGCAGGGATTAATTTTGGAGGTATATCTGGCAAAGACAAAGGTAGAATAAACTACTCTGACAATGCAGATGTCATGATGTTTCATACTAACTCAAGTGAAAAGATGCGTATTGCGCAAAATGGTGATGTTGGTATTGGAACTTCTTCTCCATTTGTAAAATTGCAAGTTGCTGGTAAAGTAAGATTAGATTACAATGGGGCAAATTCTTTACAATTGTATAGAACCTCAACAACACAATCTAACTATATTGAATTTTATGATAAATATACCCTTATGCCTGAGGCTCTTGTTGGTTATACTAGTAACAATGACCAATTTAAGATTTACAATGCTAAAAATAGTAGTACTGAGTTTTTTACAAGTGGTATAGAAAGAATGGCTATAACTAGCACAGGTGATATTGGGATTGGAACATCATCTCCCGCTGCTAAGATGACAATAGCTGATGCCGCTCCAATATTAAGAACCGTAAATACAAGTGGTACTAATAATGGATATTACATGAATATTGGTATGTTTAGTGGTAGAGCTACACTAGATGCTTATACAAACTCAAATGGTTCTGCGCCTTTATATTTTGCTACAGGAGGTTCTAATAGAATGCAGTTAAGTGCAACAGGTAATCTAAGTCTTGGACCATTTCCAGGAACGGAGAAATTAAACGTAGATGGAACCGTAGATCTTACAAACTTAAAAGTAAGTGGAGTTCAAGGTAATAGTGGTGATGTTTTAACCTCTAGTGGTACTGGTATTTCTTGGGCACCTGGTGGTGGTGATAATTTAGATCATTGGTTTGCCGGCTGCGCAAGTGTAGGGTCGTCTTCTAGCAGCGCAACTAATCCCAGACAAGCTTCTTTTACTTTTCCTAATGAAGTTGGATCATCTAACTTCGGACCGTGTATTCCAATTATGGCTGATATAGAAGTAATGAAAGTTGCAATTAAATGGAACGGTAGTAATACTCCTACAATAGGCGCTAGCGGAACTGTTGATTTTAAATTAGGTATACTAACTAATGGATTTCTTAACCCGGATACACAAGAAGGTACTGTAAATTACACTAATGTAGCTAATTTAACATCATTACAAATTACATCTGCAGATTCTGGAACTTGGATATATAAATTCCACAACTTTGCAGGAACAGGAGTAACTCCAACTTTCAATACTGGACAGGTAATGGTATTAGTTTTCCCAAGACCAACAGTAGGTTGGACAGGTACTGGCGCTACTAATGGTGACTTACAAATGACTATGCAAGTAAAATACATATAAAATTAAATAACCGAACTATCAAGTGATAGTATATAATAACCAACGTTTAACTTAAAACCAAATACAATGACGTTTTTATATACCCGCACTAACACGTGGAATAGTGCACCACAACCAAATGAAGAAACCATTAAGTACTGGAAACATATCTCACAGAAGAAAAACTGGAGAATAGTTCAATTACCTAATGGGTTTTTACAAACCGAATATAAAGCTATCGACTCAGATGATTGGATCGATGTTACCAGAAGAGAAACAATAGCTGGAGCAGAACAAGCAATAGATGCTTCTATTGAACATTATTCTAAAAAGCTAGAGTTTACCAAAGGACCGAAAGTAGTTAAAACCTTCGAGTAAATATTCAAAATCAATTATATCAAATTAAATTAAATGCAAGAATTAAAGTTAGTTAAAAATCTGGCTTTTGGTGATAGCGCCAGAAGTCAGATATTAACTGGTGTTGAAAAACTTACCAATGCAGTAGGCTCAACGCTAGGAGCAAGTGGCAAATGTGTTATATTAGAAGATAGTAACGGCACACCGCAAATAACAAAAGATGGAGTAACAGTAGCTAATGCTATTACGTTGCAAGAGCCATTAGAAAACATCGGAGCTACATTAATTAAACAAGCAGCTCAAAGAACAGTAGCAGATGCTGGTGATGGTACAACTACAGCTACAGTGCTAGCTAAAGCCATATTAGATCAAGCTACAGAACATTCACTTCTTGATAATCCAAGAGAAATGAAACTAGGTATTGAGTCAGGTGTTGATAAGGTTATAAAATATTTAAATAAAAAGTCTAAAAAAGTTACTGGTAAAAAGATTGACCAAGTGGCTACTATATCTGCTAACAACGATAAAGAGTTAGGAAAAGTTATAGGTGAAGCATTTAGATTAGTAGATGAAACAGGTGTTGTTATGATGGAAACAAATGAACAACCTGAAACTGTCGTGGAATTAATAGAAGGTGTTCAGTATGACCAAGCGTTAAAGAACAACCATTTTATTACTAATAAAGAAAAAGGGACGGCAGAATTAGATAATCCATTAGTTTTAATAGTTGAATCGCAAATACCTAACGTTAGGAAAATACAATCAGTTCTTGAGTATGTGATTAAAACTGGTAAAAGTTTACTTATTATTGCAGATGTTGACCAACAAGTAGTTTCCGCGCTGGCAATGAATAAATCTAAAGGAAACATAAAAGTTAACATTGTAGATGCTCCAGTATATGGAATAAGCAAAAAAGATGTATTATCAGACCTATGTGCCGTAACTGGCGCTACGCTAGTTAACGAAGACCTAGGAGATGATATGGACATAATACAACCAGAACATTTAGGAACATGCATTAAATCAGTAACCAATCATGAAGAAACTATATTACAAGTGGATATTGCCGACAAAAGTGAAGTTAAAGATACGATTAGGCTACTTGAAGATCAAATTAAAGAAACTAAAAACCCTAATATTATCATTAGGCTCGAAAAAAGATTAGCTAAGTTAAAAGCTAAAGTTGCCGTAGTAAAAGTAGGCGCTAATTCTGAAATAGAGTTAAAAGAAAAGAAAGATAGGGTAGAAGATGCTATTTGCGCTACAAAAGCCGCGATTAAAGAAGGTATAGTACCAGGTGGTGGTATAGCTCTTTTAAATGCTAGCTTTAATTTAAAACCAACCTGTATAGGTGAAGAAGTATTATATCAAGCCATAAGAAGACCTTATGAATTAATATTAAAAAATGCAGGGGTTGAAGAATTAAAAAAGCTTGAAGAAGGTAAAGGATTAGATGTGGTTACAGGAAATACGGTAGATATGGTAAAAGCCGGAATTATAGATCCTTTGTTAGTTACTAAGAGTGCATTAGCTAACGCGGCTTCAGTAGCCACAACTATATTATCAACTGATTGTGTGATTAATAACATAAGAATATGAAAGCGGTAGGTAAATATTTAGTTATAGATCCTATCAAAGAAGTTGATACGACTACAAAAGGAGGTTTAATTCTAGCTGAAAAGCAAAGAGAAGACATAAGATACAGAAGAGCTAAGGTTGTAGAACCTGGCTCTGATGTAACTTTATTGAAAACAGGTGACGAAGTTTACTATGATAAAGCAGCTGGATTCAATATTGAAATAAAAAAAGAACAATACAAAGTTATTAAAGAGCAAGATGTTGTAATAGTGTTATGAGAAAATTAACATCATCAGATCTAAAAGATTTAAAACTTTTAAAACATTACAGGATAATACGTAAATGGGCGTGTAAAACCTGTGATATTAAAGATGCGGATCTTGAGCTTTTAATATATCTTGATGCTATTGAATTCTTTAATAAAAATGATTTTATAACAGGTACATATTCTTATAGCTGGGATAACAGGCGCTGGAACAGATTATTGAAACAAGGGTGGATTACAGTGTGGCGTAAAAGAAACCACACCACTCAAAAATATCATATATATAAAGTTTCTTATAAGTGCAAACAGTTAATAAGCAGAATGTATCGTATTATGTTAGGTGAAGAGGATATTCCTAATAACTTAAAACAAAATACATATTCTAACAAAGTTTTAAGCTTTTCTATAAATAGCTTAAATAAAGATAAAAATAGATAATATGCCACTAGTAAGCCCAATAGATATAGCTGCATTGTCAAGCCCAATACCAATACCAGAAAACACTGGTGGTGGTTTTGATTCTAATACCCAGGAAAATTATACTGCAATGACGCAAGGTTCTGGTGTTTTAAGCCCTATAGGCAGTGGAAATACTACGCAATTAAGGTCTGGCACTGCAGGTGGTGGAAGTAACATGGATTTAACGCCGCCTCCTGAATTTGAAAGTATAACAGGTGAAGCTTTAGAGTCAGGTGGCGCTAATGTTGGAGGTTTAGTTAAAACAGAACAAGAAGTTATACCTACTGATATAAAGTTTGCTACACAAGAAGATGAAATTTTAGATAAGCAAGAAACGCAATATGAAGATCAGGTTGATGAATATCAAAGTGCTTATGACAAAGCTAAAGCTAATGAAGCAACGTTGGATGAAGAACAGGGAGCATTTCTGCGGTTTGCTAGAAAAACACAGGATTTTGGAATAGATGATGGGATGTCTGCTGCTAGAGGTGTAAAAAGAAAAGATAGAAAAGAGGATAGAAAAGCTAGAAAAGGAAAAACTTACAATGCTGAAACTGGAGAATATGAAAAAACTGGAGATAAGTTAAGAGGTAGAGCAAAAAGATTAGCTAGAAAAGCTCAAAGAAAAAATAGAAAATCAGCTTTTAAAGATTTTAAAGACGATCAACTTGATGACGCATACGTAGACATAACTAATTTAGAAAATTAAAACAAAAAAAATGAGAAAAGGAATAGCAGGGTCAGGAGTTAAACTTCCTACACCACAAAGATGTATGCCAGTTGGCACTAGAAACATGGATTCAAGAGATGAAAATATTGAAGTTGATTTAGAAATAGACAACATTCAATATAAAGGAAATCCAGCGTTGTTAGCTCAAAAATAATGGGTTTAGAAGATTTAAAGTTATATTGTTTAAATATAACTTCATTCACTATAGCAAGCCTAGACTGGATGGAACCAGCGTTGGAAATAATATTATTATTAATGACTATTGGATATACAGCGCATAAATGGATTAAATTAAAAAATAAAAAATAATGGCAATTAGTTATAAATGGAACATTAACCAAATGAACGCACACGTTAAATATGAAGATAAAGATAATGTGATTTTTAATGTTCATTGGATTTACACTGGGTCAGAAGAGTCTGGAGATGAAACTTATACAGCAAATAACGTAGGGTCTGAGCAGTTTACATATACAGCTGGTAATACTTTTGTACCTTATGAAAACACTGAAGCTTTTGAAAACGTAGTTATAGGTTGGCTAGAAGCCGCTTTAGACATGGACTCTATAAAAGCTAATATAAATGCTGATATACAAAAACAAATAACTCCAGTAAATGAAGATTTATATTTTACTTGGCAAAAAACTGTTTAACTGTGAGAAATATTAAAGAAATAATTATTCACTGCTCAGCTACAAGAGAAGGCCAAGATATAAGTGTAGACACTATAAGAAAGTGGCACGTTGAAGGTCGTGGCTGGTCAGACATAGGCTATCATTTCTATATTGACATAAATGGAGATATACAAAAAGGTAGAGATATAGCTAAAATCGGGGCTCATTGTTCAGGGCATAATCGTAATTCTATCGGTATATGCTATTGTGGCGGTGTTGAAGAAGACGGTAAGACCCCGAAAGATACTAGAACAGATGTTCAAAAAGAAAGCTTGCTACATGTGCTTAAAACATTAAAAGCAATGTATCCAGAAGCTATTGTATATTCACATAACGAGTTTGCTAACAAAGCTTGTCCAAGTTTTGATGCAACTGAAGAATATAAAAGTTTATGAAAGATCGAGGCTTAGGCGATACAATAGAAAGATTCACTAAAGCTACGGGTATAAAAAAATTAGCAGACAAAATACCAGGTGGCTGCGGTTGTGATGAGCGTAAGCAAAGATACAACGAATTAACAAAAGATTGGTTTCCTTATAAAAAATAAAAATTATGGCAAAAGAATTTCCAAAAATTGATAAAAAGAACAAAGGTAAATTTACTAGATGGGCTAAAAAAAATATGAAAGGTTCTAGCACTTGCGATGCCGCTGATAAGGTAATGGCAGCTAAAAAAGGCAAGTACTCTGACAATGTTAGAGAAATGGCTAATTATGCTAAAAACTTTGGTTGTAAAAAAGAAGGTAAAGGCAAAGGTACCACAGCAATGAAAAAAGGTCCTACTGCTACAGACGTAACAGGAGACAATAAATATACTAAGCACGATTTTTTAGTTAATATAGGAGTTCTTGATAAAGAAGGTAATAAAGTAAAAAAAGACAAAAAAACTAAAAAATAAGTTATGGCATATAGACAGACTCCGGGTAGAGGCCCAACAGCAGCTTTTAAAAATGTAACAGCATTACTAGGCCCTACAGTAATTGAAGGAGGCGGAGTAGATCCAGAAACAGGTGTTAAAACTAAAACTAAAACAAATAGAAAAGGAGAAACTAAAGAAGTTGTAAGAACTAAAGATGCTTCAGGTAGAAAAACAAAAACAACTAATATAAAAGGTCCTGTTGAAACAATAACTACACCAGCCCCTAAGCCAACTACAATAACTATTAATACTCCAGAAACAGCTTCGTCTTCATTTGATGTTCCTAAACAAACTATAACTCCTGGAAGTTCTACTAAAGGCAGCAATACGCCTTATGTAAAACCGCTTAAAAAAGATTCTTATAGAGATGCTTATGAAAAAACAGATAAATCTATTCCTTACCCTGATTTTAAAGAAAAAGCTATAAAGTGGAATAAAGAAAATCCAGGTAAAACTACTTCTCCTAAGTTGGATATGACAAAAGTTAAACCAGCTAGAATAGTACAACCAGGTTTTAGTAGTACTTTTACTATGAAAGGAGCACCCACAATAAACACTTCTACTTATTCTTCTACAAATACAAAAGTAAAAAACCCTAAAAAAATTGATATTAATTTACCTAAAGTAAATTTTCCTCAAATTGATATTAATTTACCTAAAAGACAGCCAAAAAACCAAGAGGTTTGTACGCCTAATAGTAAAAGCTTAAGCTGCGTAGGTGGAGGATCTTCTGACAATAGCTTATTAAAACCAGGCAAGGGTAGCAATGGTTTACAAGCTAAAGGTTTTGAAAAATCTAATGTTAGCAATAAAAAAGCCACAAGAAAAGTTACAACCAAGAAGTTTGTAGGTTTTGACCAGTTAGGAAGAAATATTAAAACAAAAGTAAAGAAAGCTTCAGGTAGAATTAAGACCAAATTAATGGGAAGTGGGTTAGCGTAATGGAAAAGAAAACATTTAAAGAAACAAAGATTGGCGCTTTTCTATCAAGCAAAGCTCCTAAGGTATTGCAAGCTCTTGGAGACGTACTGCCTAATCAAGGAACACTTGGCGTGGTAAAAAATCTTATATCAAGTGATAATAAGATTAAAGCTGTTGACAAAGAGCAAGCTATGAAACTTATAGAGCAAGATATAGCTGAAATGAAAGAAGTATCTAGCAGGTGGAGAGCCGACATGAAGTCTGACTCTTGGTTAAGTAAAAATACTAGACCACTAGCTTTAGTATTCTTAACTGGATCAGCCGTATTTATGATGGCTGTAGATTCTTTTCATTTGCAGTTCGATGTAGACGATGCTTGGATAAACTTATTAAAAACATTACTGGTAACAGTTTATGTAGCGTACTTTGGATCAAGAGGCGCAGAAAAAATAACAAAAATAAATAAATAAATAATGAGAGGATTAAACGGAAATGAAGCTGCTCAACCAAGAGTATTTGCTCATGATATGGTTCCAATAGCTATTGGAGCTATAAATCCACGTCAAGAAGGTAATGGAGCTTCACTTAACGGTATTGCTAATGGTCTTGAAATGACAGCAGCTGGAGCTGGTTATTCTGCCAATGATATTATTACGTTAAGCACGGGTGCTGCAGCTACTGAAGCTGCTAAAGTAAAAATATTAACAGTTAGTTCTACAGGTGCTATTACTTCATTTGAATTATCAATTACTGCTACAGCTAACAAGCCTTATGGCGAGGGATATGTTGTAGGTGATACTTTAAATGATGCTGGAGCTGGTGTATCTACTTTTACTGTTAGAAATATAGACTTGCCAAATACAGCTGAAAGAGGATGTTGTCTTTACGCTGGTATAGCTATTGATACAGGTTTAGATTTAATACTAGAAAGTGGAGAGCTTTATAACGATACTTATACAGCAAGACTAAAAGGTATTACAGCTGGATCTTTCTTACCAGTATTAGCTAAAAGAGTTGTAGCTGTTACTTTAAGCTCAGGATCATACGCAGCAGGAGATTTAATAGCTATATACTAAGATATGTTTATTGGTGTAGGTAATCCAATACCTAGTATAGCTAATCTACCTGGGTCGTCAAGACCTGGAGGAGGCGGAGGAATACCTCCTGGCCCACCTAGTTTACCTAAAATAGACAACTTATATTCGTTTGAGTTTGATGGAGCAGGTGCTTATTTTGATGCTGGAGACGTAACTGAGCTAAACAACCAAAGCGCTTTTTCTACATCAGCTTGGATTAATTATTCATCATTACCAAATCAACCAATTTATTTATCAGGTGGTATTAGTTTAAGCAATAGATTTTTTATTCAATTAAGAAGTGCTACTCAATTAAGAGTGATTGTAAACGGCGTTGGCGGTAGTACAACCGATATAACGTTACCAAATATTAGCAGTGGTGTATGGTATCATATTGTTACAGTTGTCGAAGGAACTTCTTTAAATGTCTATTTAAATGGTATTAATCAAGGTGGAACATTTACTATAGTAGGTCAACAAACTAATATAGGTGATAACCTTGTTGTAGGAAAATATTATGACGCTAACTATCCTGGTTATGATTGGATTGGTTATTTAGACGAGATAGCGCTTTGGAATATAGCTTTAACACAAGAACAAGTTGAAAGTATTTATAATGCTACAACTACAGGTAAAACAGCAGATCTAAGCTCTTTATCACCTGTGGCTTGGTATAGAATGGGAGATTAATTATGGCAACAAATTATATAGCACCAACCTGGAGAATGCCAGAAAACACCAACAAAGATAAACTTAGTAATTATAGTTTAGATCTTGATGGAAATAGTAATTATATAAATTTTACAGAGACTGAGTTTTTAAATAACGGACAAGCTTCTTTTTCATTTTGGATAAAACCTAGAACTTACTCTGGTACTAATTATGGGTACTTTCTTTCAGGTGCTACAAGTACACAAGGAGGAATAGCATACAGCGAAGGAAGTAGCGCTGGCAGTTATTATCCTGGGGTATTATATTGGTATAGTGGAAGTGCTTCTATTATTCTAGACGTTGTAGTTACTGAAAATGTATGGAATCATATTGTCATAGTATTTGACGGTACTTCACTAAAAACCTATAAAGATGGAAGTTTAGGAACTACTAAAACAATAACAGCCGCTACAACACTATCGTTTAAAACAATAGGAAGATATAATAATACTACAACACACTACATAAATGGATCGATTTCTGAATTTTCAGTATTTGATTATGCAGTTTCACAAGAGCAAGTAACTTATTTATATAATTTAAATAACCCAATGGCTATTACAGGTACAAAACCTGTTGCGTATTGGTCTTTTGGTGATAATTCTAATCCAATAAGACTACAAGGTTACCCTAATCTTGCTGTTGGAGGTAGTGGTATAACTCCACATAGCAACTATAGTATTAAATTCAATGGAAGTAGTCAATATTTTGGAGATGGAACTACTAGTGGCATTTTTAATGGAGCTACTAGTCTTAGTATTTCTCAATGGATAAATATTGACCCAGGCGAAACTACGTATATAGGAGCAGCAAATTGGCAAGGCCCTGGAAAATACCAATATTTAACTAGATACCGATCACAGAGTGGAGGATTTGATTTTTATGTTAGAGTAAGTGGAGCTTCTCGCTACGGAAGATTTACCACGTCAATTACAGGTGGCGCTTGGTACCATGTAGTGGGAACGTGGGATGGTTCAAATGTTAGAATATATTTAAATGGAGTTCCTGGAACACCTATGTCTACTACAGGTACATTAGACGCATCGACAGGTGAAAATCTTTTAGGCCTATATCAAAGTACCCGTGCAGATGGGTTAATGTCAAATGTTGCTTATTGGTATAATAAAACATTAACGCAGCAAGAAGTATCAGAAATTTATAATAATGGAATTACAACTGACTTAAATAATTTTTCTGGAGGAGCTCCTACTCGTTGGTATCCAATGGATGGAAAAAGTACTTACTTTAATGGATCTACTTTAACAGCGAGAGATGTTATAAATAATGTAGATATGTTAGGATATAATACTGTTCAAACTTCTATTGAAGGAAATGCGCCTGGAAGTAGTGCTAATGGAACTGGTAATAATTTAGACATAAGTAATTTAAAAGGCGATATGAGTAATAGTATTAAGAATTCATATAGCATTAACATGGCTGATTATGGAGATCCAAACGGCCAAGGACTAACTCCAGCTAATTCAGGTAGAACAACAGACGTGCCTGGTTAATTTTTTTAAAAAAAAAGTAAAATGACAACATATATAGTGATAGATATAGATACGCAGACTAAGTTAATTGACTTTAGTCAGATAAATACAACTAGCGCTCAAACTATGAGAAGAAATCTAGCAAACACAGAGGCTATGCTATCTTATCAAGTTACTCCTAGTTTTATTACAAACGGTACAGTTGTACCTATAGCTACTTTAAACCATGATGAGGCTATCGCCTTATTAAGTACTGCAGCTTGGACCGATCCTAACGTAGGTCCTTAAATTAAAATACAATTAAATTAAATCAAATGGAAAATAAAATAACTAAAGAAGAGCTTGAAAAAGCTAAAACACAACAAGAAGATCTTCAAAAAGTAATATTAGATATAGGTGTTATTGAAACTAAAAAACACGCAATGCTACATCAAATAGCAGATATAAATACTGAGATTGAAGAACTTAAAAAAGTATTAGAAGAAAAATACGGCCACGTTAATATAAATCTTGAAGACGGCACTTACACACCTGTAGAAAATGAAGAAGATAAGAAAGATTAGTATAGGTGCTGATTACAAAAACGAAGCCATGCATTATTCAATTGGACAAGAAGTATATGGTAGACATATAATTAATGATATAATATTTGAAGGTCAAGATGGATCTTATAATATATACATAATAAAAAACGATGAAGTACTTCCTTGGAAAAAGTTTAATTCTAATATGGCTATTTCAGTTGAGTATGACTTAAGTTATTAATGAAAAGTTTATATAATTTTATTATTAAGCCATTTAATAAAAGGTATGATAATACAAAGAAGATCAATGATAAAACCTTCATTGTTAACACTAGTATTGAAGATCACAAGTTTATTAGTAAAAAAGCTGTTGTTGTTTCTACGCCTTCAGCTTATAAAACTAAAATAAATATAGGAGATGAACTTTATGTTCATCACAATATATTTAGAAGATGGTATGATCAAAAAGGTAACGAAAGAAACAGCTCGACTTATTTTAAAGATGATTTGTATTTTGTTTCACCAGGACAGATTTATATGTATAATCTAAAAACACATTTAGATTATTGTTTTGTAAAACCCTTAAAAAACCAAAGCTTTTTAGAGAACAGAAAAGAACAACCTAATGTTGGTATAGTAAAATATTCTAATAGTTCCTTAGAAGCGCTAGGAATAACACCTGGAACACTTATTACGTTTACACCTAACTCTGAGTTTGAGTTTATTATAGAAGGTGAACGACTTTATTGTATGAAATCTAATGATATAGCTTTAACTCATGAATACCAAGGAAACGAAGAAGAAAATAATCCAAGCTGGGCAAAAAGCAGTTGAGGAACTTATTAAGGTAGCAAAAGAAAAGATTGTTGACTCAGACGACGATGTAAGCGCTGATAGATTAAAAAATGCTGCCGCAACAAAAAAACTTGCTATATTTGATGCTTTTGAAATACTTAACAGAATCCAACTAGAGGAAGATATGTTAAATGAAAAACCAAAAGAACTTAAAGAACAAAAAACTTTTAAAGGTTTTGCAGAAGGGAGAAGCAAATGAGTTACAAACAAACCCTTTGGCAAGAAATTAAAGACGTTGTAAATCCTAAAATATTAGCTAAAAACAATAGATTTAAAAAATGGAATTATGGTTATAATTCTGATTATGATTTTATAGTAATAAGTAAAACTGGAAAAATTGGACAAATCATTGAAATACAGAATCTCAGGATTGCTTTACCAGCAACAGATGAACCGTTTAAACGAAGTAAAGAAAAAGCGGAACAACGCTGGGAAAAAGCAGAATATCCAAAAGAGTTAAGTAGAATTAAAAATAGGTTTGACTGGGAAGAATATCCAGCTGAGTTTAAAGAAAAGTGGTACGATTATATAGATGAAGAATTTAAAAGAAGAGAACAAGGTTACTGGTTCTATAATAACGGTACTCCTACTTATATTACTGGTACTCATTACATGTACTTACAATGGTCAAAGATCGACGTTGGAGCACCAGATTACAGAGAAGCAAATAGATTATTCTTTTTATTTTGGGAAGCATGCAAGGCAGATAACAGATGTTACGGCATGTGCTATCTTAAAAACAGACGATCTGGATTTTCATTTATGTCCTCGGCCGAGCTTGTTAACCAAGCAACAATATCTAGTGACTCCAGATTCGGTATATTGTCTAAATCTGGAGCAGATGCTAAAAAAATGTTTACAGATAAAGTCGTTCCAATATCCGTTAACTATCCGTTTTTCTTCAAACCGATACAAGACGGTATGGATCGTCCTAAAACAGAACTTGCATACAGAGTTCCAGCTTCAAAGTTTACTAGAAGGAAGCTTGAAAGCAATGAACAATTAAGAGAACTAGACGGGCTTGACACAACTATTGACTGGAAAAATACTGGTGACAACTCTTACGACGGTGAAAAGTTAAAGCTATTAGCACATGATGAGAGTGGCAAATGGGAGAGACCTGATAATATATTAAACAACTGGAGAGTTACAAAAACTACATTGCGTCTTGGTTCTAGAATCGTAGGTAAGTGTATGATGGGCTCAACATCTAACTCATTAGACAAAGGTGGAAACAACTTCAAAAAATTATACTATAATTCAGACGTTACAAAAAGAAATAGAAATGGACAAACTTCTTCTGGACTCTATTCTTTGTTCGTCCCTATGGAATGGAACTACGAAGGATTCATGGATTCTTACGGATCACCTGTTTTCATTGGAAAAGAAGATCCAATCAAAGGAGTTGACGGTTTTGAAATTACAACAGGCGTTATTGAACACTGGGAAAACGAGGTTGAAGGCTTAAAGTCTGATCAAGATAGTTTAAACGAATATTATAGACAATTCCCAAGAACTGAAGCTCACGCTTTTAGAGATGAAACAAAACAAAGTTTATTTAATTTAGTAAAAATCTATGAACAAATAGATCATAATGATTCTTTAAATAATAGCTTAAATGTAACTAAAGGAAGTTTTAGTTGGGTGAACGGTATTAAAGATACTAGTGTTATTTTTCATCCTAATAATGATGGTAGATTTAGAATTAGCTGGGTTCCACCTAAAAATCTTCAAAATCGAGTGATTATAAAAAATGGAATTAAATACCCTGGTAACGAACATATTGGTGCTTTTGGTTGTGATAGTTATGATATTAGTGGTACTGTTGATGGTAAAGGTTCTAATGGGGCGCTTCATGGTTTAACTAAGTTTTCTATGGAAGAAGCTCCTTCTAATCATTTCTTCTTAGAGTATATAGCTAGACCTCAAACTGCTGAGATATTTTTTGAAGATGTATTAATGGCTTGTGTATTTTATGGCATGCCTTTACTTTGCGAAAACAACAAACCAAGACTACTGTATTATTTTAAGCGTAGAGGTTATAGAGGTTTTTCAATGAATAGGCCTGATAAGCTTATTAATAAATTATCTATAACGGAAAGAGAGATAGGTGGAATACCTAACTCAAGTGAGGATATAAAGCAAGCTCACGCCGCTGCTGTAGAAAGTTATATTGAAAAATTTGTAGGATCTAAAGATAATTCATATGGTGATATGTATCATCAAAGAACATTAGAAGATTGGGCTGTTTTTAATATAAACAGTAGAACTAAGCACGATGCTACTATAAGCTCAGGACTTGCTATAATGGCTTGTAATAAAAATTTATATAGACCTGTGCCTAACAAAATTACTAATAAAATAAATCTTGGTATTAGAACTTATGATAATACCGGCGTAATATCAAAAATTAATTAATATATATGCAAGCTACAACTACATATAGTACATTTCCGGACCAGGTCGTACCTGCTGCTGAGAAAGCTACTTACGAATATGGTTTAAAAGTTGCGAGAGCTATTGAAGGTGAATGGTTTAGAAATTCACAAGGAGTTGGTTATAGATACATGACAAACTACAATAACTTTCATAATTTAAGACTTTACGCTAGAGCAGAACAGCCAGTACAAAAATATAAAGATGAGCTAGCTATAAATGGAGATTTATCTTACTTAAACCTAGACTGGAAACCCGTACCTATTATTCCTAAGTTTGTAGATATTGTTGTTAATGGCATGTCTCAAAGATCTTATGAAGTAAAAGCTTTAGCTCAAGATCCTACTTCATTGAGAAAAAGAACTTTATATGCTCAGCGAATAATGATGGACATAGAGGCTAAAAAGTTTAATGAAATGGTTATGCAGCAGTTTGGTATAGACCTATCTGAATCCACTGCTAAAAACACTCCTGAAACATTAGAAGATATTCCAGCACACATGCAAATGGATTATAAACAATCTATAGAAGTTGCAGAAGAAGAACTTATTTCACAAATATTAGATAAAAACAAATATCATTTAATTAGAAAAAGACTTAATTATGATTTAACAGTTTTAGGAATATCTTGTGTTAAAACTTCATGGAATCCAGCTGAAGGAATAGTTATTGATTATGTTGATCCTTCTAACATAGTATACTCATATACTAACGATCCTAACTTTGAAGATGTATACTACGTAGGTGAAGTTAAAAATGTTCCTATAGTAGAACTTAAAAAACAATTTCCTAGTTTAACTCCAGAACAAGTTAAAAAACTACAAAACTACACAGGCAACACAGCTTATTCGCCTAATTTTAATGGTAGATATGATCAGAATACAGTTCAAGTATTATATTTTGAGTGGAAAAGTTATATTGACCAGGTGTTTAAAATAAAAACTACTGCTACAGGGTTAGAGAAAACTATTGAAAAAGAAGATACTTTTTTAGAAGTAAAAGAAACAGACAACTTTAAAAAAGCTTCTAGAAGTATAGAAACATTATATAGTGGAGCTAAAGTGTTAGGTATGGAAGAAATGCTTGATTGGCGTTTGGCAGAAAATATGACAAGACCTTATGCTGATACAAGTAAAGTAAATCTTAGTTATACTATAACGGCACCTAGAATGTATCAAGGTAGAATAGAAAGCTTAGTAAGTAGAGTAACTGGGTTTGCCGACATGATACAGCTCACTCATTTAAAACTTCAACAAGTAATGTCTAGAATGGTTCCTGATGGAGTTTATTTAGACATGGATGGTTTAGCAGAAGTAGATCTAGGTAATGGTACTAACTATAACCCAGCTGAAGCTTTGAATATGTATTTTCAAACTGGTAGTGTTATAGGTAGATCTTTAACTCAAGATGGTGAAATTAACAGAGGTAAAATACCTGTACAAGAACTTCAATCTTCTTCTGGAGGAGCCAAAATAAATTCTTTAATTCAGACGTATAATTACTACTTACAAATGATTAGAGATGTTACCGGGCTTAATGAAGCTAGAGATGGTAGTGTTCCAGATAAAAATTCTTTAGTAGGTATACAAAAGCTTGCTGCAGCTAATTCAAATACAGCTACAAGACATATTCTTCAAGCAAGTTTATATTTAACACTTAGAACTTGTGAAAATATATCATTAAGAGTTAGTGATTCTCTAATGTTTCCTTTGACTAGAATGTCTTTGATAAATAGTATATCTAATTTTAATACTAATACACTAGACGAATTAACTAGTGTTAACATACACGATTTTGGTATATTTATAGAATTAGAACCTGATGACGAAGAAAAAGCTAAATTAGAACAAAACATTCAAGTAGCTTTGTCTACTCAATCTATAGATTTAGAAGACGCTATTGACATCAGAAACGTAAATAATTTAAAATTAGCCAATACTTTACTTAAGAAAAGAAGACAAGAAAAACAAGCTAAAGATCAAGAGCTAAAACTTCAGCAAATACAGTCTCAAGCTCAAGCTCAAGCTGAAACTGCAGAAAAAACGATTTTAGCTGAGTTGCAAAAACAAGAAGCTTTAACTAATAGTAAAGTCCAGGTAGAACAAGCCAAGTCGCAGTTTGAGATACAAAGAATGCAGACTGAAGCAGAAATAAAAAGAGGTTTAATGCAACAAGAATTTGACTATAACATTAAGCTAGCTAAAGAGCAGTCTAGAGTTATATCTGAAAAAGAAAAAGAAATTGAAGATAGAAAAGACAAAAGAATTAAGCTTCAAGGCACTCAACAGAGTGAAATGATAACCCAGAGAAAACAAGATGGTTTACCTATCAACTTTGAATCTAAGGGTAATGATAATTTAGGCGGAGTTAGTTTAGACCAATTTGCCCCTAGATAATTTTATATTAACTATTATATTATATTATGTCAGAACAAATAAAAGAAACCGCCGCTGGCGAACTAGAACAAGGTGACTTTAAAATAAAAAAGAAACCTAAAAAATTAGTTACTAATAAAGAAATAACTAAGTTAGATATGGCTAAAAAAGAAGAGCCAAAAGAAGAAACTAAAACTGAACCAGAAGTAGTTGAAGAAACTAAAGTGGAAGAAGTTAAGGTTGAACAACCTGTAGTAGAAGAAACTAAAACTGAGGAATCTCCAATTATTGAAGAAATAAAAGTAGAAGAAAAAGATAAAGAAGTTAAAGAAACTAAAGAGGTTGTAGAAGAAATTAAAGAAGAAGTAAAAGAAAATCCACAAATAGACTTACCAGAAAACATTGAAAAGCTAGTAGACTTCATGAAAGATACTGGTGGCACTGTCGAAGATTACGTTAATTTAAACAAAGACTATGGTAAGTTAAACGGAGAACAATTACTTAAAGAATATTATAGTGTAAGCAAACCACATTTGAATTCAGAAGAAATAAATTTTTTAATGGATGATAATTTTGCGTGGGATGAAGATGAAGAAGATAGAGTGGTTAAAAAGAAAAAACTAGCTTACAAAGAAGAAATTGCCAAAGCCAAAAGCTTTTTAGATAGTTCTAAAGAAAAATACTATGAAGAGATCAAGTTGAAACCTTCAGTATCTAAAGAACAAAAAAAAGCTAATGACTTTTTCAATAGATACAACGAAGAACAGAAGGTGATTCAACAGCGTCACGAAAGTTTTACAAACAATACTAAAAAATTATTCTCTGATGAATTCAAAGGTTTTGAATATAGCGTTGGTGAAAAAGCTTTTAGATATAATGTAAATAACAAGAATGATGTTGCTCAAAATCAATCTGATTTAAATAATTTTGTTGGGAAGTTCCTAGATAAAAAAGGTGAAATCGAAGATTATAGAGGTTATCACAAAGCCTTGTATACTGCTAATAACGCTGATAAAATAGCAAAACATTTTTACGAGCAAGGTAAAACTGACGCTATAAGAGATGTTAATGCTAAATCTAAAAATATAACAAATGAAGTTAGAGCTACTAGCTCTGGTGAAATGTTTATTAATGGGTTAAAAATAAAAGCAATTAGTGGTGTAGATAGTTCTAAGTTAAAAATAAAAACAAAAAAATAACTTAAACTAAAAATATAAATATGAGTTTTGCAACAAGTGGGAGTTTTCCTGCAAGTTTAATTCCAGCTCAAAAGAAACAAGCATTAGATAATAACTATTTGAACTTTGCAGACGGTACGTCTGACTGGGCTCAACAGTATTTACCTGAGCTTTATGAAGCTGAAGTTGAGAGATATGGTAACAGAACGTTAGCAGGTTTCTTAAGAATGGTTGGCGCTGAAATGCCAATGACATCAGATCAAGTATTATGGTCTGAACAAAATAGATTACATGTATCTTATAATGAGGTAGAGTGGAAATCAGGTGTTATTTTTGAAATAGAATTAGCTAACGCTAATCCAACAACTAATGGTAGAGGTAATAATACTGCAGCTATAAAAGTTAATAACACTATATTAGTTTCTGATAACGCTACAGGTTTAGTAACACAGAAGTTTATCGTAACTGGTGTAACTCAGCCAACAGGGGTTGCTACAAAAGCAGAAATTACAGTTACTCCTTATGATATAGCTACTGTTAAAGCTGGATTACAGTTAACTGGTGCGGCTTCCTTGAACCTATTTGTTTATGGTTCTGAGTTTGGTAAAGGATCTACAGATGCTACTATGGATTCTATCGAGCCTAGCTTTACAGAATATCACAACTCTCCAATTATTATTAGAGACAAGTACCAAGTTAATGGTTCTGATGCTGCTCAAATTGGTTGGATTGAAGTTGCTACTGAAGATGGAACATCTGGCTACCTATGGTATCTAAAAGCTGAGTCTGAAACTAGACTTAGATTTGAAGATTACATGGAAATGGCAATGGTTGAAGGTGAATTAGCTGGACACACAGTTGCTATGCCTGGTGCTTCTACTGGTATTAATTTAAAAGGTACAGAAGGTTTATTTGCTGCTATTGAAGCAAGAGGTAATGTATATCAAGGATTTGCTGGAGCTGCTGCTCCTGGTTCTGGTGCTTTAGGTGATTTCGATGAAATCCTTAAAAACTTAGACAAGCAAGGAGCTATTGAAGAAAACATGCTTTTCTTACAAAGATCTACTGCTTTAGATTTTGATGATATGATTGCTGCTATGAACGGAGCTTTTGCTTCTTCTGCTGCTGCTTCTTATGGTTTATTTGATAATGAATCAGAAATGGCACTTAACTTTGGATTCACTGGCTTTAGAAGAGGTTCTTATGACTTCTACAAAACTGATTGGAAATATCTAAATGATGCTTCTACAAGAGGTTTATCTAATGCTATTGATGGTGTAATGATTCCTGCTGGAACCACTACAGTATATGATCAAATGTTAGGATCAAATATCAGACGACCATTCTTACACGTAAGATATAGAGCTTCTGAAACTGAAGATAGACGTTACAAAAACTGGATTACTGGTTCTGTTGGCGGAGCGTATACTGATGCTTTAGATGCTATGGACGTACATTTCTTAACTGAAAGATGTTTAGTAACACAAGCTGCTAATAACTTCGTGTTATTTAAGACTGTATAATTATTAACATTTAAAAGAATAGAAATTATGGGATACGTAAAAGTAAAAAAAGCTGCAGGTGCATTTGATGTTGTATGCGCAGAACAAGTAGCTAGAATAGCACTAAGTGGAACTGGTACATCTGCAAAAATAGATGTTGCATATATTTCTGCTACTGCTAATAATGACGTTCTTACACTAACTTCTACTAATGATGGTAGTACTGGTGGAGGATTTGTTCAAGCAGATGTTCAAGCTTTGAATGAAGCTGTTGGTTTAATTGGTGGTGGAGCAGGTATGATAGACGTTAGTCTTTCAAATACTCTTGCTAGCACTGCAATAGGCTAATAAATAAACAATAACAAGATCCCGCTTAGGCGGGGTCTTTTTTAATTATTATATTATATTATATTATGGAAACAAAAGTAAAAAAGGCTCCTGCTCCCAAGCAAGAGGTTAAAAAAGATAATTGGGAATATAAAGATAGACATTATTATTTAACAGATAATAAAGAACCACTAACATATACTATACCTAGCAAACATACTAGAAGATACCCTTTGGTTTGGTTTGATAAGGAAAAAGGATATGAGAGAGAGCTTAGATATGCTACTAATCAAAAAAGTATTTTTGTAGATGAACAAGTTGGAAATGCTACTTTAAAACATATTGTTTTTGAAAAAGGTGTTTTATTTGTACCAAAAGAAAAAAGAAATTTACAAGAATTTCTAAAACATCATCCACACAATAATATTATATTTTCTGAATTAGACAGGCAAGTCGAAGCTGTAGATCAATTAGAAGAGTTAGATTTACAACTAGATGCTTTAAATGCTGCAAGAGCTATGGATATAGAACAAGCAGAAGCTATATTAAGAGTTGAATTAGGTTCTGATGTAAATAATTTGTCTTCAAAAGAATTAAAAAGAGATTTATTATTATTTGCTAGACATAATCCAAAATTATTTATTGATTTAGCAAATGATGACAATGTTGTTTTAAGAAACTTTGGTATAAATGCTGTTGATTCTGGAGTAATAAATTTAGCCTCAGATCAGAGAACTTTTACTTGGGCAACTAATGGAAGAAAGCTTATGACAGTTCCTTTTGATGAAAATCCATATTCAGCTTTAGCTGCTTGGTTTAAAACAGATGAAGGACTTGAAGTTTATAAATCTATAGATAAAAAACTTAAATAACAAGTGATTATAATAAAGGTGGTTTAATCACCACCTTTTTTTTTAAAAAAAAATAAACAAAACAAAATGATAAACATAAATCAGGTATATAAGTCTGTACTTGTAGTACTGCAACAAGAAAAAAGAGGAGTTCTTACACCTGTTGAGTTCAACAAAGTTGCTACACAAGCGCAGCAAGAGATATTCATAGAATATTTTGATGAACTAAACCAGTTATTGAGACAACCTCAAACAAGTCTAGCATACGCTGATAGATATGCTTTATTAGACGAAAAGATACAAATATTTAAAAGAACAGAAATTTTAACAACGCAATATGGCGATTTAATAACTAGTTTAGGTACTAACCTAGATGCTACTGCTCCTACGTTAGCTTTAGGTGAGTATGATAACTTCTCTACTGGAGTCACAATAACAGGAACTGGAACAGGTTTAAAAGTAAAAATGGCTGTAACTTTAGGAAGTGGTATTACTACTTTATTTATTTCAGATCCAGGAACAGGTTATAACGCAGGTGATACAATAACTTTTGCATCGGGCACTTTTGGTGGTAGTGTTTCTGCGGTTTGCACATTAACATTGGCAGATATTAACTCAGGTCCTAGAGTAAAACCTACTGTAGCAGTACAAGAGTTAGGTTCTGTTATTTATTTTGCTACTCCTGCTAGTGAAGGTAGAGAAGCTCAAAGAATACAACAATACGAAGTTTTTACTACTAACCAGTCTCCATTGACTAAACCTTCTCAAAGATACCCTGTATACATTTATGAAGATAATGTAATACAAATTTTTCCAAATCCTTTACCTATTTCAACTAATAATGTTCAATTGAACTTTTTAAAATACCCAGCAGATGTTAAATGGGGTTTTACTATTGATACAGAGTTAGGTAATTATATTTACAACGAACAAAGCTCAGTTAATTTTGAATTACACCAATCTGACGAGCCTTTATTAGTAGATAAGATATTAGGATATGCTGGCGTTATGACTAGAGATCAACTTGCTTTGCAATTAGCAGCTGGTAAAGAACAACAAATAGATATTGACGGACAAAAATAAAAATTATGGCAACAACAACTTTATCAAACGCTTTTATATCTTTAAATGATATTATAAACAACTTCTTAATTTCTTACACGGGGCCTGGAAAATTAATACCAGATGCTGTAAGAACTGAAGTTATATTTCATGCTCGTCGATGCTTGCAAGAGTTTGCATATGAAACTTTAAAAAGTCAATTTATAGAAGAGAAAACAACATTTACTTCTCCAGTTGATTTTCCAGATTCAATGGTCGCTATTATATCTATAACAGTAGATGATCCAGCTGAAACATTAGAAGAAACTACTAATGCTACTCCTCTTGCTGGATTTTATTACGTAGATTATAGTACTAAACAAATAAAATTTAACGCAACAGATGTTGCGAAAGGAAATTTGGTTTTGAAATATTTATCAAACGCGCTTACCACAGATGAATCTGCTGCTATACCTAAGCTGGCAGAACAAGCTTTATACGCATGTATGATATATGCTATATTAGCAAATAGAGAAAAAACTAGACCAGATGTATTACAGAGATTACTTATAGAAAAAACAGATAAACTAGAAAGAGCTAAATCAAGACTAGTATTTACTAACTTCGATTAAAACTATAATATGGCTATTAACGTAAACACAGTCTACACAACTGTATTAAGTATACTTAATAAAGAGCAACGTGGTTATTTAACACCATATGAATTTAATAAAGCTGCTACGCAATCACAGTTAGATATATTTGAAAAATACTTTACTGATTTAGATGGACAACTAAGAATACCTCAAAATGAATTTGATTATTCTAATCCTCTAAGTAATATAGATGATGGATTATCTACATTTAAATGTTTTGGTGCTTGCACTGGAGGAACGGCAGGTAAGTTTAACTTGCCAACTACAGATACATTAACAGGTAAAACTATAGTATATAATGATCAACCTTCTTCTACTGAGTTTGCTTTTTACAGGTTAGGAACTGTTACTTTTGATAGTGCTACTACTGGTGTTAAGCCTGTGGAAATAGAAAGAATACAAAGAGATTATTTTTATAATATAGATAGATCAGATTTAACAACACCTAGTGAAAACTACCCTGTGTATCTGTATGAAGGCGTTAACGCAATATTTGTTAAGCCAACTACTATTATAGCAAATGTAGAAACAACTTTTTTAAGAAAACCAGTTAATCCAGTTTGGGGCTTTACTGTCAATAGTGTAGGCGCTTACATATATGATAATACTACATCAGTAGATTTTGAAATAAGTAGCAATGATCAGACAGAGCTTATATTAGAGATACTTAAATATGCTGGAGTAGTTATAAGAGATCCACAAATAGTTCAAGTAGCATCTCAAGAGCTAGCACAAGAATAAATTTAAAATTAAAAAATACAAAATATGGGACTAGTAACTGAAAACAACGCTCAATACTACTCAGGTCAACAAACTTTTCCTGGTGTTACTGCTGTAGTTAATCCATCTTTCAAATGCACTTTTGGGGTTGACGTTGTTAGTGCTTTTGACAAACTTGGCGTTCAGTTAAGCTCAGCTTCAAATTATACTATATACTTAGATGGAGTCGCTCAAAGTGAAAATTTATCCTACGTTTTAGATCCATTTAATAATATAATAGAGCTTAAGGGTACTATTACAGCTGCTTCTATTTTAATAGAACTAAAACAACCTGCTATAAATGAAAACTACGGTGGCTATGAGTATACTACATTAGACAATGTTATAAATAATTTTTTAGTGGCTTATGTAGGCGAAGATAAGTTAATTACTAAGATTAAAAGAACTGATGTAATGTTTCATGCTAAAAGAGGTTTACAAGAGTTTAGTTTTGATACTTTAAAAAGTATTAAATCACAAGAGCTTACGATACCACCTAGTTTAGGTGTTCCAATACCTCAAGACTATGTTAATTATGTTAGGTGCTCTTGGATAGATAATAATGGAGTTCAACATGTAATATATCCAGTTAATAACTTAACATCTTCACCATTTACTTTACCTATACAAGACCAATCAGGAATACCAGCACAAGACTCATTTGGTGAAAATATTGATGCAGATCAATCTTTAGTAGAAGAAAAGTGGAACACTGCTAATGATAACAAAATATCAGGAGCTTACACAGATCAAATGTATAATGAAGGTGTATATGATTGGGGTTGGGAAAAATTAGCTTATGGGCAGAGGTATGGTTTAGACCCTCAAACTAGCCAATCAAATGGATGGTTTCAAATAAATGAAAGAGAAGGTAAATTTACTTTTTCTAGCAACTTAGCTAATAAATTAATAATTTTAGAATATATATCTGATGGTTTAGCTTATGACGTTGATTCTAAGATACCTAAGATGGCGGAAGATGCATTGTATGCGCATATTAATCATTCTATACTATCAACAAAGCCAAATGTTCCAGAATACATAGTTTTAAGATACAAAAGAGAAAGATCTGCAAAGTTAAGAAATGCAAAAATAAGATTATCAAATATAAAATTATCAGAGTTTGCTCAAGTTTTTAGAGGAAAATCTAAATGGATTAAACATTAATTAAATGGCTGAATCAAGAAATAGTTTTATCAAGTCTAAAATGAATAGAGACTTAGACGCCAGGCTTGTACCTCCAGGAGAATATAGAGAAGCTTTAAACGTTTCTGTAAGTAAATCTGAAGGTGCAGACGTAGGATCATTAGAGAATATATTAGGTAATATATCTTTAACTGATTTTGGTTTAACTTCTACAAATATAGATGTAATTGGTTTTTTCATGGATATAAATAATAATAGAATATTTTTATTTATGACTAACTATGTTGATAACTCTAGTGATCAATTGTCTAGATTTGCTCCAGCAGCAACACAGTGTTATATATGTCTTTATAATATAAACAATAGTTTAGCTAGTATATTAGTAAGCGGAAGCTTTTTAAACTTCTCAAAAACACATTCTATTTTAGGTGTAAATCTTATTAATCAAAGCTTATTTTTTACAGACAATAGAAACCAACCTAGAAAAATAAATGTAAGTAGAGCGTTGGGAGATCCAACGTATTATACTAATGAAGATCAAATATCTTTATCTAAGTATTATCCTTACGAACCTATATCATTAGTAGGTGGTTTTGTTACAAACATAAGTGTAAGTGGACCAACAGGATCTGGTTATGTTCCTGACACCAACTTACAAACGACTGGTGGCACTGGTTCTGGGCTCACAGTAAACATAACAAGTTCTACAGGAGGTATAGAAATAAATAATACTGGTTTTGGATACACTAATGGTGACATTATAGTGCCTGTACAAAGAACTGGTTCTGGCACAGGGCCAATATACACTCTTGTTGTTGAAGAAGTATCAACAATGCAAGATGTTACTTCAGAGTTTCTTCCAGACGGAACTACACCAAATCCTTATTATAATCCTAATTGGCCTGGAGACAAAAACTATTTAAGAGACAAATTTATAAGATTTGCGTATAGATTTCAATACGATGATGGAGAATATTCTTTAATATCACCTTTTACTCAAGCTTGTTTTATTCCACAGCAAGATGGTTATTTTATAGATAAAGATACTGAAAAAACTTATAAAAGTACAGAAGTAGAGTTTATGCAAAATAAAGTTAATAATATAAAATTATTAATACCAGTGCCTGCTGAAAGTACTAGCTGGAGTAATGCTTTAGACGATTTAAGAATTTCTTCCATAGATATAATATTTAAAGATGATAGTCAGACTACATTGAAAGTTATTGAAACAGTAAATGCTAATTCTTTAATATCTAATAACACTACTGTATTTATTTACGAATACCAAGCTAAAAAACCTTTTAAAACTCTACCAACAAGAGACTTATTAAGAGTTTCTGATCAAGTGCCGGTTAGAGCACTGGCACAAGAAGCAGTAGGTAATAGAATAGTATTTGGTAATTTAGTTGACAAACATACTCCACCTTCAAGTATAAATTACAATACTCAAACAGGTTTTAAAGTAGAAGAGTCTGGAACAGGAGCTGTAGAATATAGTTACGTTAGAAGAGAGTATCAGAACCATACTCTTAAGCAAAATAGAAATTATCAAGTAGCTTTAGTCTTATCAGACAAATATGGTAGACAATCTGATGCTATACTATCTACAGTAGACGGAAACTCTCAAAACGCAATACTAAAAGGATCTACAATATTTAATCCTTACAAAAGTGGTGATTTACCAGGTAATCCTTCTGGAGGAGCGGTGCAGACTGCAAAAACTTTTAGTTACTATTCTAGCCCTACTGATCCTGCTTCACCTGTTACTAATAACTTATTTTCAGGCGCTGGCGATACTTGGCCTGGCGATCAATTGCAAGTAAAATTTAATGAAACAATAAGTTCTAATTTTAATAGTACTACTGGGACACCGGGTCTTTTTAGCGCTACTAACCCTACTGGCTGGTATAGTTACAAGATTGTAGTAAAGCAAACTCAAGTCGACTATTATAATGTTTACTGTCCAGGTGTTTTAAATGGCTATATAGATGGTGAGACTGCTAACCCTTTGTCCGCTAGCTTAGAAGAGCCAGTTGCTCACTTTGTTTTGCATTCTGATAACTTAAGTAAAATTCCAAAAGATACTAGTTTAGTAGGTCCTAATCAAAACTTATTTAGAACAGCAAGACCTTCTTTTAATGAAGATCCTGATTATTATCAATTTACTGATACTAGTGGTAATTTATTCCAAGCAGATCCATATTCAGAAGAAGATGAACAGCTGTTAAAGACTAGAGATAGAGAGAGAGATTTAGACTCAGGAAGTCAAGTAAATAATGCTTCTGTTGAGCTTTTTGGAAGAGTAGTAAATTCAGGTATTTCTTCTATACTTGGTGTTAATAGTAATCAATACTACCCTGGTCAAACGGCAGAAGTTGTTACTGCAATAGGTACTGGTTCTGATTTAGGTTTATTTGCTGTAGGCAACGTTGCCAAATACCCTTTTAATTCAGCACCTGTTTTTTATAATTATGAACAAAATCCTTTTATAGCTAGACTAAATGTGTTCAGTGCAAAGCTTGATTCAGAAATGCAGTTATACGGGATGAAAGGACCAAGTCCAGAAGCTTCTGAATATGTAGTGGAGTTTATTGGAATGGGGTCCACTGGTACTGCTACTTTTTCAGGTGGTGGCTACCCTGGCACTGGAGGGTCTGGTGTGCCTGTTGTTTTTAACGGGACAACTGCAACTGATTTAAAATTTAAAAATAGAGGAATACAAATAACATTTACAGCTAAAAATGATGGTACAGGAAATATTGCTGTTAATCATGTTATTATAAGTAATGAAGGAGGTCCTTGGGACAACGCAGGTATAGCATTAAATAGTAGTATTGAAGCTACTGCAACAATAGAAGCTGCAGGAACTACGAGTGCTAATTTTCGTGTAAAAGTAACTAGAAAGGCTATAGGAACTCACCCAGCGACTCCAGGATTAAATGACCCACTTGCTATGACACCTATATTTTCATGTTTTGAAACAAATCCTTTAGATTCTAAACTAGATATATATTGGGAAACATCTACGTCTGGTAAAATATCAGATTTAAATGCTAACATAGTTGCTAATGATCAATATACACCTTATGGTTTTAGAGGTATGTCTGATTATGCAGGTGGAACATACGGCATAGCATGGGGCTTTTTAGAAAGCAACAACAAAAATGACGATTTATGCTTTTTTTACGCAACCGATGTTAATGGAAATCCAATAAGCACTGCTTTAGGAACTTTTGCACCTATAAATCCAACAATGATTTTAATAAGAGCTGAAAATTCAGCATCTACACCTATTAACATGACTAGTGATTTTGCTTTGTTACCAGTTCCTGGATCTCCTGGCGCTTATAAAATACAAAACACCACTTATAAATACTTTGGATATAACTCTGCTTTAGAAGATATTTATAATTTCACTATAAGAGTTGTAGCTCCTGCTTTTGATTATAACACTTCTGGAACCTTAATAACTACTGATTTAAATTTACAAGCTTCACCAAGTTTGGTTCCAGGTACGCTACCATCTCAACCTACTTTTCCTTTAACTAATCTAGCTCCTACAATAGCAACTAGTACTTATGGTCCAAATATAAATGTGACTACTAGTGGTTGTAGTGGTGCTTTTGAGGTTTATGCCACTACTAGTTCTCAGCAAATAGGTTTTAATTTTGATGTAGCAAATGGGACTAATGGTATTAGTGTTGATAGAGGAAAAGATTTATCAATTAAAATAAATATTTTATCAAGTCCAGCTCCAAACGCAAAAAATTATTTTACTACAGACTACGTAACAGCTTCTGGGTCTACTGGTGGAAAATTATTTATAGAGAAAAACGCTTATGGAGATCTTGGTAGTGGGCCACATAGGATTGAACTCGTAGTGACAGATGGTGGAGCTTTAACAGCGTCATGTGAACAAGAGGTTACATTGATGAGTTAGTGTAATAATTAAAAAAAACAAGTAATATTTATAATATGAGTTATACTATTGGAGTGAAATATTTTAATTCTTTCTGGTTGAAAAGAATAGTTAAGACTGCATCTGGTGGTTTTAACCCAACTTATACTTATGCTTGGCCTGGATTACCTTGGAACCCAAGTGGGTATCCTACTTTTCCTTTTAATTCTACACCATATCCATTGCTAACACTTAACAATTTTTATTTAGAAGAATCAAGAATAAAAGGTGGTTTTAATAATGCACAAATTTCTCTAGGCGTTAGGGCATATGTAGTTAATCAAAATATAGATTCTCAAGACAGAAAGCATAGTTTAATATATTCTGGACTATTAAACACTAGAACAGGTTTTAATGAAACTAATGTTTTTTCTATAGCAGATCCATTAGTAAAAGACTTAGATCCTAGAAACGGATCAATACAAAAACTATATACTGAAGATACTAATTTAAATGTATTTCAAGAATCTAAAGTTAGTAAGGTTTTAATAAACAAAAATGCTATATATTCAGGTGACCAAGGTTCTTTAGAGACTGGTAATGTAAATGTGTTAGGTCAAGATGTCCCTTATTTAGGTGAGTATGGTATAAGTAGAAATCCTGAAAGCTTTGCTGAATACGGATATAGAAAATATTTTGCAGATAAAGATAGAGCTTCAATTCTTAGACTCTCTAGAGACGGTATAACAGAAATATCAGGCTATGGTATGAAAGATTATTTTAGAGACACCTTAGCTCAAATATCAGATACGCCACAAAGACAAGTTATAACTTCCAATATTGGAGCTTTAACCACTGGAGTTATTGACCAGATTTATGTTGGCGGTGTTGGAGGTGGAACAGCAAACGTTGAGATTGGAGCTATGGTTGAGGTTGTTACTAGTGGAGGTGTTGTTACTTCTACTAATCTTTATGTAACAGATATTGTTAGTGTCAGTCAAGCCACATTAAGCGGAACGTTTGACTTTGGTTCTGTTGGTACTTATTTTACTGTTAATTTTGTAACTTACAGAAAAGGAGTTATATTAGGATCATGGGATGCGCATCAATCAGCTTATACTTTGTCAATGCAAACAAAGCCAAGAATTATATCTACATCTGATAGTACTTTTGATACTTTAGGCTTTGATGAGCAAGTAAAAGGCTGGACTAGCTTTTATAGTTACAAGCCTGTTTTTATGGGTAGTTTAAAAAATAATTTTTATACTTTTATTAATAGCAACATTTATCAACATTATGACGAAAGCGTTTCTAACAATAGAGGCAAGTTTTATGGTGCTACTACTCCTGACGATTCTTTTGTTAGATTTATATTTAACCCTAACCCTACTATAGTAAAAAACTTTAATACTATTTCATACGAAGGTAACAGTGGCTGGGAAGTTGATAGCTATGTATCAGACTTTGAAGGTTTTGATCAAGTAAAAAATACTGGTTCTTTTAATCAATATCAAGACACTACAGCTTCTATAAAAAGCTTTGTTGAAGGTCAATATGATAGTGCTGGAAATGTATATCCTGCTGCTTTAACAGAACCTATATTTAGAGCTGGTTTTGATAGAAAAGAAAATGATTATGTAGCTAATTTAATAAACTCTAGTGTTGCTAGACCAGGAGAGGTTATATTTGGAAACAGTGTTAGCGGTGTAAAAGGTTATATAATGACAGTTAAAATGTCAATAGATACTAGCACAGATGTTGGAGGAGCTAAACAGCTATTTTCAGTATCATCAAATTATGTATTATCATCACAATAAATGAATGAAACATACGAAGATTATTTAAATATTATAGGTTATACTGAAGAAAGATTTGTTAAAGAAGTTGTTAACTCTCATAAAGTAAAACATGAAAACAAAGAGATAAAACTAAAAAAATCACATATACATGGTATTGGTTGTTTTACCACTAAGTTTTATAGTAAAGATTCTTTAATAGGTAAAGTTTTAAATAATAATTATAAAACTGAATTAGGTAGATATGTTAATCACTCTTCAAATCCTAATGTTTATTTTAAAGATAATAAATTTTTTGCCTTAAAAAACATAAAAGAAAATACAGAATTGTTAGTAAATTATATTACTAATTTAAAAACACTAACAAAACAAATGGAATCAAATTTAATAACACAAAGAGAAAATAAAATAGATAATTTATTAACTAACTTAATTGATATAGCAGACGGTGTTAATATCATCGGAGATGGCAATAAAACAGTTAGAGAAGCTGAATCATTAGAAATAATAGATGATTTCACAGAAGGCGTCTATATGAGACGTATGGACGTTAAAAAAGATACTTTAATAGTAGGAGCTATACATAAAGAATTACACTCTTGGTTTTTAATGCACGGTACAGTTAAAGTTGCCGATGCTGAAAACGTAAACTATTTTAAAGCACCTTACTATACAATATCTCAACCAGGAACTCAAAGAGTTATAGAGGTAATAGAAGATGCTATATGGGTTAATATACACTCTAACCCTGATAATAAAAAAGACATTGACATTATAGAAAAAAGATTATTTGCTTTGAATAGAAGCGAATACAAAGATTATTTAAAACAAAAAACTAAAACATGAGTGGAATAGCATCAATAATTGTAGGAGGAGTAACTGCTTTAGGTAGCCTAGGTATGGGTATTGCACAGAACTCACAAAATAAAAGAGCTGCCGCTAAACAACGTAGAAAAGAAGAATTAGCAGCTTCTGAATTAAGAAGATTAGAAGCAAACAGACAGCAAGTAATAGATAAGTCTGACGATATAAGAGCTATGAAAGATCAAATATTTAATCCATATCAAAATAATGCTGTAGCAATGCAAGGTGTTAATTTAAAAATGGAAGAGACAGATGAAGCTTTAGCTAATACTTTAAATGCTATCAATAGAGCAGGTGGTGGTGCTGGTGCTGCAACGGCTTTAGCTAGACAAGCCGCTTCAAGCAAAGCACAAGTAGCTGCTAGCATAGAAAATCAAGAACTTAAAAACCAACAACTATACTTACAAGGCGAGCAACAAAAACAACAACAGCAAATGGCTTTAGAGCAAGCCGCTATTCAAGAAGAAATTGGCGCTTATGGCAGACAAGAGCAAAGAGATATTATGCAATTGCAAAGAACAGCTGGGCTACAGCAAGTAGCTGGACAACAAGCTATGGATCTTACTCAAGCTGGTAATGCTGCTTTAGCATCTGGTGTGGCTGGATTTACACAAGGAGCTGGCATGGTAGCTGGAGGTATTGGTGAGCTGGACCCGGGGTAGGGAGCGGTCCCATAGCAAACTCCGAAGGAATAGTAAATTCAATTGACTTAGATAATTTCAATTTTAACCAAGAAGTTGCAAATAATCTAAACTATAACAGATTAAAAAGACGAAGTGGTATGTCTAACCAAGAATATGACAGCTACTTTGATGATTATTAAATAAAAAATAACATGGGAGCATACGATAATCCGCAGGCAGTACGAATGAAAATAGATCAAGGAGCTAGAAACATAGCTCAGTTTTTTACTTCTATGAAAGGAGTAACTGAAAATATTCAAAGACAAGCTGCTATTAATAAAAGAGAAGCAGAAAAAGCAACTGCTAAAAAAGATAGAGCAAAAAGAGAAAAAGACGCTAGAGAAGGTAGAGCACTTCAAAAATTTGACAAAAATTATGCACACATAGAAAGTCTTATAGATCAAATAGGTGGTGATTTTGATGCAGGAGAAGGTAAAAACGTACAAGATGATGCTATAATGGAAAACTTAATAGCAATGAGAGATAAGTTTTTATCTGAAATATCTAAACCTGATTTAGGTGCTGCAGAAATAAGCAAAATACAAGCGCAGTACGATCAAAGAATAGTTACTTTTAAACAAGATATGGACAACTTTATAGGCGGCTATAGAGTTTACAAAGATATTAAAGATAGAGATCTAGGTCCTAATGATGAAGATGCTATATTAAGTGATGAAACTGCTCCATTTAATGAGATGATACCTATATATGAATCTATTTATACTAAAAAAGGTGATGTTGGTATTTACCCGTCAGCTGATGGAAACAGTTTTAATATTGGTAAGTTTAATAAAGGAAAAAGAGAAAATGAGGCTGGAGAAGTTTTAACAGGAAGTAGTTTAACTGAATATAGAAATTATGCTCAAAAAAATGGCCCAAACCAACCCGCTAAGTTTTTTGAACAAGTAGAAATATTTTCTCCAGAAGGTTTTAAAAGTCGTAAAGAATTTTTAGACAATGGTATAAAAAAATACCAAAATTCTGAATATGATTTTAGCGTAGTAAAAGCTCAACCTGTTATGGTTAAAGATCAACATGGAAATTTAGTTGCTAAGACAAAAATGGAAAAAATACCTGACCCTAAGGATAGTTCAAAGACTATATATAGCATGCAGCCTGTAACTGAAAATGTAGTAACATTAGATGTAGATAATCTTAAAGAGTTTAGAAAAACAGATGAAGGAGAAGGTTATTTATTATCAAGCTTAAATGGTAAAAATCCTAGAAGCGTTTACGCTGGTATGGGATATGATCCGATTACGTTTACTGAAGATAAATTTCTTGATGCTTTAGTGGACAACTTAATTGAAACATATAATAAATAATATGAATCCAGAAGATTTACTATACGAAGCTTATGCTTTAACATTTGACAGCCCATATAATCCTCAAGAGTTTTCAACTATGTTGAAAAATGATGGAGAGTTTGTTAATGAAGTTTTTGGAACACTATATAATTATAGTGATGAAGTAAGAACTACTATAGATGATATGTTGGCAGGTAAAGTTAATCTTGGAGGTCAATCAGCGGTTGAAGGAGGAAAAACTTACGAAGAAAAAGAAGTTGTAAAAAACCCTCAGCCATTTGTACCTCAAACAATAAATGGAGAAATAGATTATGATTACTATGATGAAATGGGTTCTGCTTTTAAAGAAAAGCAAGACTTTAACAACTGGTTAAAAGATCATCCTGAAGCACAGAGAGAGAAAGATAAGTTAAACACTGTTGAAGATGTTAATCAAGCATTAATTGAGCCTATAGCAGCACCTAGCTATGATAACCAAATAGCAACTATAGTAGAATATGATGAGTATAAAAGAGGTGATTACTTACCTGCAGACAATTATTCAGGTGATATATTAGCTCCAGGTACCGATGCTCAAGAAGAAATAGACAAAAGAGAAGCTGCTGAATTTCAAGAAAGACCTGAAGAAGTTGAATACCTAGATCAACAAGAGGACGGTGCATTTGTGACGAAAAGTCGTAAAGAAACCGTGCAAGAGTTTGGAGATAGATTAGAAGAAGAAAACGTTTTTGGAGTAGAATTTTTTACACCAGATAAAGCATCTGGCGATGATTATGGTGCAGAAGGTTTTAGGTTAGCTTTTCAAGGTTCTTTACCAAAAGGATATAAAATATGGACACCTAATAACTCCTATACAGACGGTAGGTATACTATGGAAATGCTTGAAGCAATGGAAAGATCAGGCACTAAAATACCAGATGAAGTAAAAAAATTAAAACAAAGAGGAGTAAAAGACTTTGTGATAGTTCAAGATCCAAGAGGTAATGTTCATGAAGTTAAATCATTGTTTGAGCCAGGAACATACGATCAAAGTCCTAAAGCTGCTCAGAAAGCGTTTATAAAGTTCTTAGGAGCTTCTTTAGATGATTCTGTACTACAAGACATAAAAAACACTACAGCTCAACAACAGGACTCAGTAGATGAATTATTTAAAGACGCATTAGATTTCGGTGATTTTTCATTTGCACCAGGAACTACTGAAGAAGAAAAAAACAATATAATAAGTAGTGGTAATAATCAAGCTGGTGCTTTAGGTTTGTCTGTAGATGATAGAATATCAATACAGGAAAAAGTAGATAATATAAGTTTTGCTCCTAAAAAAGAATCTTACGAAGGAGAAGATAAAAATATTGAATATATAGTACAGCCATATGAAAAAGAATTAAAAGAGGCTTTACAACAGTTAAATATTTCAGATGCAACTAACGGTGTTAAAAGAGAAGAACCTTTAAGTATAAAGTCTAAAGAAGTTCAAGATCTTACTAGAGAAAATTTAAAGCTTAAAATTGAAAGAGATACTAAAGACGGTAAATATGAAAAGTATATACAAGGAGATACTGATGTAGATGCTGTTTTAAATAAAGACTTAATAAGAAAATACACTTCAATATCTAAATTAAAATCTGTAAATAAAGCTGAAAAAGCAAATTACTTAGTTGAAAAATCTACAAGAAATGTAAACAATTTTATAGCAAAAGGAACTGACAATATAAAAGAATTAAACAACTTTGTAGATGATGAGACAATTGTTTACAATATAAAGCCGGGACAATTAGCTTATAAAATGAAAGATGGCAGGTTAGTGCCAGCCGCTTTGTATGATAATGCTCAAAAAGAAAAATCAATATTAGGTTCTAAAATACAATTTTCCAAAGACCAACAAAATAACTTCTTTAATCAAGTTGCTAAAATGAATGATTCAGAAGAGCAATGGGATGTTGTAAAAAGAAATTACAATGATGGAGCTAAATTCTTTTCTCAACTCGCTACAAATTCTGCAGATCTTTTAATAAATGTAGGTTATGGAGCTAGTAAATTACTAGAAGTAACTAATCCAGCAGTGTGGATGCTTAAAGGTATGGGTGTAGATTCTAGAACAGTATTAGACAATATAATGATGTCTTGGCAGAATTATAAAGAAGATGTATCTGAAGAATATAAAAGAGATCAACAGTTTGGTGAGATTAAAGATTTAGCTGACGTTGGCGAATATGCGCTACAGTCAGTGGCTAGTCAGTTACCTATAATATTATCTATGATAGCTACAGGCGGTTTGTCTGTTGCTGCAGGTGAAGCTGCTGGTTTAACAGCTGCACAACTTACTAGATTAAGCACTATTGCTAGTTCCTCTTTAGTAGGTTTATCTTCTTTTGGTGGTAAAGTTAGTGACATGAATTATGAAGAATTTAAAGCTGGAAAAGATTTATATTCTGACGCTGAAATACTAACTAAAGGTTTTATGTATGGTGTTGTAGAAGGTGGTCTTGCTGCGGTTAGTACTGCTCCATTGCTTAATAAAGGCTTAAAAATTAAAGGTCTTAAAATGAGTAGAGCTGTTACAGACAAGGCAGAAGAGATGGGTAGAAGAGCTTTTGTAAAAAACTATTTAACAAAAGAAATATTACCAGAAACTTTAACTGAAATGGGTGCTGAAGGTTTAACTACTGGGCTTCAAAATTTAATAGATGGAAGACCATTTTTAGAAAACATGACAGAGACTTTAGTTACAGCTGGTATATGGGGAGCTGGTATGTCCGGAATGCCAGGTGCAGTTGCTTTTGGAAGAAGAGAATTTGCTAATCGTAAAGAGCTTGGAATAATTAAAAAAGCAAATAAAGATGTTAGTGATTATTCTATGAAAATAAATAATCTTATTAACCAAAAAAATAATCGTAAAGGCAGTGGCTTAGCTCCAGATATTGACATAAATAAAGAAATTGATAAATATATAAAATTAAGAGATCAAGCTCAAAATACAATTATTGAAGCTGATAACCAAATTAAGCAAAATTTAAACGATAAGGGTATAAGTAACACTCAATACGTTGGTCAATATACTGAGGGTTTAAAAAGAATGGCTGATTTGAGATCTCAAGCAGAATCTGTTGTTAATGATAAAACACTATCTGTAGATGAAAAAAATAAACAATTAGATGCTTTAGATAAAGAATATAGAAACACTGAATTTTATAGAGATGTTTTTACGGATACTAAAACTTTTGGAGATGGTTATGCTGCTATGGCAATGGCTGCTCAAGGATCTTCTCCATTTAGTAAAGCTAGAACAGAATTTAATAAAACTAAAGCTGAAGCTGTAGTAAAAATAAGAAAGAAAAAAGGTGAAAACTATAACCCTAGTAGAGATGAAATTGTTGAAGCTGGTAGAGATATTGTAAAAAGAAGAGAAATAAAAGAACAAGTTAAAAAGGATAAAACTTGGTCTAATAAAAATGATATAAAATACGAGGCGTTTGAAACGGCGGCTGAAGCTAATACTTACATCAATAACGAGTATAACAAGCTAATAGAAAAAGAACAAAAAGCTGGTAATGACTCTGAAGTAAAAAAACTTAGACAAGAGAAGCAGCAGTTAATGAACAAAGTAAGTAGTAAAGAAACTTTGCTTAGTGGATTTAATGATCCAAGAATAGGTGCTGTTGCAATTGTGGATAATATGGCTGCGACTGGATTAACTAAAACAGGTGTTCATGAAATAACACACGAACTTACTGACAAGTTGATTGCAAACAACTCATCAGGTTTTAATTTAATGGCTGACCAAATAGTTCAATATTTAGAATATACACAGCAAGGTCAAGTTTTAATTAAAATGGAAGCTGACAATGCTAATTTAACAAGGCTTTATAAAGATGCCAATGGAGAAGTAATAGGTAGTTTAACAGATAAAGGTTATAATGCATCAGAGTTAGTTTCTAGCTTTATGGAAAATCTTGATAAAATTGATTTAACCAAGATGGATAATCAAATTGCTGTTTTAGGTGCTCTTTTAAATGTAGGTTTAAAAGCCGCTACTGATGGATCTTACGATATAAAATTTAGCGGTCAAGAAGAGATATTAAATTACTTTAAAGGATTAGGTGATGCTATAAAATCAAAGAAGTCTGATTTGTCTATGGCGGCATCACAAACTAGTTTTTCACAAACAGATTCAAAGTTGTTTACTAAAGTAGATGATGTTTTTAAAAGTGATGAATCACTTAAGAATAAAGGTCTTGAAATAGGAAATTTATATAGAAATTTTGTTACAACTAGACTTAATAAAGGTTTTGAAGTAGGTAAGCTTAAAATAAGACCAAGAGATTTCAGCGGTTTTAACGATACAATATTAGAAGATGTGGTATCTGACATGGCTACAGGTGGATCAGGTATACCTGGATTAGTTAAGTCGTGGTCTAATAGAGATATGGCTAGGTTTGGTGATATATCTTTACCTAAGTGGATCAACGCTAGATTAAACCAAAGAATACTAGGATATTTACCAAATGACTTAGTAAGAAATGATATGTCTATTGACAGTGAAACTGCTAGACAAATAGAAGATATTAAAGCTAGCAAGTTTGATGTAGATGTTACTAGCGCTAGAAGAGGTGTAGTTCCTGAATCTGAAGCTAGAGAGATCAAGCCAGTTGAAGATTTAAAAATAATAACTCCAGAGCTAGTAGACGAAGTTAAAGATATAATTACTAGAACTTTAAAAAGAACAGCTTTAACACAAGGTATATCAAAAGAAACTGTATTAGCAGATCTTAACCAAGCTGTAGACAAAGAAATGACTAAGGTCATTAAAAGCAAAATGGGCCCTATTACTAGAAGCGTTTTAGGTTTTGCACCAAAGCAATACATAGACTTTATTAAAGACGAAATGATGACAATAGTAGGATCGATGCCTACTAATTTAATAAAGCAAAAAGCTAAAAGTAAAGCTTGGGCAGAGGTTTTTAAGCTAGAAGAAATAGGTAGAGAAGATATTAAAAAAGTTAATCCAGATACAGGTAAAGTAACTAATTATAGAAAACAAATATTTAAGTTAGAAAAACCAGATGCTCAAAAATTTCAAAAATACTTTACTAGAGGTGGTTATACTACATTAATTGAAAGGCAAAGATCTTTAATAAAGCCAATGGCTCAGCAATTAACAAGATCTGAAATAGCTAGGTTAAGACAAGATAAATCTTTTATACAAGATTTAGCTGATAGAACTGGCATGACCGATGTTCAAGTTACTGAATTTTTTGTAGACAATGTTATAGAAGATATACAATCTGAATTAGATAATACAGCTAGTGAAATACTACAACAAGATAATGTTAAGTTTAGTGAAACTTTAGCTGCTGAAGGTAAGAAAAATCCTCAAGTAAAACAAACTTTTATAGATGGATTAAACAGCAGTGGATTTAGAAAAATGTTAGAATCTAACTTTATAAACAAATCTAAATTTCCACTTAGAGATGCTATAACTCAGTATTTTTACGAAGCTAATATTGATCTAGATAAAGAGAAAATAAAACAAATTGCTACTGAATTTAGTAAAATAGATGGCCTGCAGAAACAAACAGAAACAGCTTTAAAAAAGTTTGATGCCGCTCAAGTAGCTGATTTAGTTGCTTTAACTATGTCTAGTGAAATAGATTTTGCTTCAGATTACAAAGCTTTAGAATTAACTAATGGTATTGAACAAGTAGTATATGATTATAAAGATAGAGACAGTGTTAATCAAGGAAGAAATTTAGCATTAAAACTAGCTTTACTCGTTGGTCCTGCTACTTTTAACAAACATTTTAGAAAAGGTTTTTCAGGTCCTGGAGGTTTAGGAGGCTTAATAGTTACTGGTGTTCCCAAAGGAATTAATATAACTAAGGGAGAAATGAAAAGAGTACTTCCAACAAGTAAGATTGGTGGAAAAGCTTCTATTGAAGGAGACGTAGATACAGCTAATAATGTAATATATGAAAACTCAGATTCTGTAGGGTTAGAAACTATGTTTGATTTATTAACTTTTAGAAATTACAATGTTGAAAAAGTAAATAGTAATACTTTAAATATTAGTAAAAAAAGTAAAAACATAGAGTCAGATTTAAAACAAATAAATAAATATATTAACGAAGGAACTTCTGCTAGATCAAGCTTGTTTTTAGGTGTTCCTGATTTAGATCAAAATATATTAAATAATCCAGCTGTTTTAAAAAAATGGGGTAAGCAAGATAAGTTAACTCCAATGAAAAAAGATGAATATAGTAAAGATTTTTTTACAAAAGACAAAATTAATGGCAAACTTTGGGATGATTTAAGTATAAAAGAGCAATTAGATTATAGTAATGATCTTAGAAATAGAGGTTTAGAAAACCAAAAAGTATTAAGAGAAACTGTAGAAGAGTTAGCTCAAATGCGTAGAGATAATACTTTAACACCAGAGGAATCTAGATGGTTTGTTTTTATAGGCGCAGCAAGCATGTCTAGCTATATTAAAAGCGCGGCTGCATTTCTGGGTTACCCAACATTAACAAAAGCGGAATTAATAGAAAGACTTGATTTAGAGCTAGACGACAAATTTGTTTTAGAGCATATGACACCTGCCAAGCGTATGGCACTGCAAATATATAGATATTTATTAGATCCATCGCCTGCTAATAAAGCTGAGTTTAATAAAGAATTAGACAACTTTAATACTATAATGTTACCTGATGGCATAGATAGTGGTATGCTTACAGAAGCAGGATTAAGATCATCTATGGGATTAAACTATAAAACTGGTGATCCACAATTTGAAACAAGATATAAAGAACTTACAAAAATAATTCAATTTAGACTATATGACGGGTCTATTGTAGGTAAGAATAGTACTAGGTTTAGTAAAATGAATAATAATCCTAAAACTAAAAAAGCTAATGTAGATCTTGTAGATAGTAGCCAAGTAATGAAACCGTCTGAAACTCAAAACAACGGTATAACTATTATTGAAACAGAAATATTAGACAAAGCTTTATCTATAGCTCGTGATCCTAATGCTCCTGTTAAGAAAATTAGAGTATTTGACTTTGACGATACTTTAGCTCAAAGTAATAGCTTAGTATTTTATACTATGCCAGATGGAACTAAAGGAGAATTAACAGCTGAACAATTCGCAGAACGTGGTTCTGATTTGCTAACTGAAGGAGCAAGTTTTGATTTTGAAGACTTTAATATTGTAAGAGATGGCAAACCAGGTCCATTATTAAAAGTTGCTAAAGCTATACAAAATGCTAGAGGAACTGAAGATGTTTTTGTATTAACTGCTCGTGCTCCTGAATCTGCGCAACCTATACAGTCGTTTTTAAAAAGTGTTGGACTTGAAATACCTATACAAAACATTACCGGCCTTGGAAATAGTTCTGAATTTGCTAAGTCAAGCTGGATAGTCAACAAAGCTGCTGAAGGTTATAATGACTTTTATTTTGCTGATGATGCTATACAAAATGTAGAAGCAGTTAAAAGAGCTCTTGATGTTATAGATGTTAAGTCTAAAGTGCAACAAGCTAAAGTAAAATTTAGTGAAACTGTTGATCAAACTATGAATGATATTATATACCAAAAAACTGGTATTGAATCATTTAAAGAGTACTCAGATGTAAGAGCTAAATCAGAAGGTAGAGACAAAAGAAGCTTTGACTTAATACCTGCATCGGCGGAAGACTTTGGAGGTTTATTATATAACTTACTAGGTAAAGGATCAATAGGTGATGCGCAATGGGAGTGGATGCAAGAAAACTTAATAAAACCTTATAACAGAGGTATTAATGACTTAACAGTTGCTCAAAACACTTTAGCAGCAGATTTTAAAGCTCTTAAAAACAGCCTAGAAGGTATACCTAAAAACTTAAAAAAGAAAGCTTTTGGTGGTTTTACCTTTGAAGATATAGTAAGAATAGATGCTTGGAACAAACAAGATATAAAAATAGAAGGTTTATCTAAAAGAGATTTAAAACAAGTTGATGAATTTGTAAAAGAAAATCCTGAAATTGGTATTTTTTCTAGTCAGTTAATAGACATAAATAAAAGTAATGGCTATTATTACCCTGGTAAAAACTGGTTAGCTGGAACAATTACCACTGATATGAGAGAAGGTTTGAGAACTCAAGGTAGATCAAAGTATTTAGCACAATGGAACGAGAATATAGACCAAGCTTTTTCAAATAAAAACTTAAATAAAATAGAAGCTGCATTTGGATCTAAATATAGAGAAGCTTTAGAAGATTCTATTAGAAGAATGAAAACAGGCACTAACAGAGGTGTTGCAATGGGTAGAATAGAGTCTAGGTTCTTAGACTATGTTAATAATTCTATTGGTGGTGTTATGTTCTTAAACGCTAGATCAGCCGTGCTACAGACTATATCTTCTTTAAACTTTATAGAGCTAACTGGAGATAACAACTTGTACAAAGCTGGCAAGGCATTTGCTAATCAACCTCAGTACTGGTCTGACTTTATGACTTTAATGAACTCAGATTATTTAGTTGATAGACGTAATGGTTTAAAAATAAATGTAAGTGAATCTGAAATAGCTGAATCAGCAAAAACTAGTACAAATAAAGCTAAAGCTGTTATAGCAACTTTACTTAAAAAAGGTTTTGTATTAACTCAAATAGCAGATAGTTTTGCTATAGCTAGCGGTGGTGCTACTTATTATAGAAATAAAGTAAATGCTTATTTAAAACAAGGATTAAGCAAAGCTGATGCAGAGGCTAGAGCTTTTGAAGATTTCAAAGCTAAATCTGAAGAATCACAACAGTCTTCTGATCCAAGTAAAATATCTCAACAACAAGCTAGTACTGCTGGTAAAGTTATATTAGCATTTGCTAATACGCCTAGTCAATATTCTAGAATAATGAAAAAAGCAAGCTTAGATTTAGTTAATGGAAGAGGTGATTGGAAAGATAATGTAAGTAAAATATTGTACTATGGTGCTTTACAAAACATAATATTTACCACACTGCAATCTGCTTTATTTGCCGTAGCATTTAATGATGATGATGAAGAACAAGAATCATTTTTAGAAAAATACAAAGGTGTAAAAACTTTAAACAGCATGACAGACAACGTATTAAGAGGGCTTGGTATTGGTGGAGCTGTTGTTTCTACAATAAAAAATATTGCTTTAGATATTTATGATAGATCTAAAAAGTCAAGACCTGAATATCCTGATGTTGCTTTTAAATTGCTTGATGTCTCTCCTCCTATAGATATTAAAGTTAGTAAATTTAAACAAGGTATGACTACTTGGGAATATGGTAGAAAAGATCCAGAAGCTAAAGATCCTTTTAATATAAATAATCCAGCTTATGAAGCGGCTGCAAAAGTAGTAGCTTCTACAACTAACGTGCCTCTTGATAGAATTTATCAAAAAGTAGAAAATATTAAAGGAGCTTTAAATGATGACAATGAAAACTGGAAACGTTTAGCAATGGGTCTTGGTTGGCCTGAGTGGCAGTTAATGTCTGAAAAAGAAAAAGAAGAAGATAGAAAAGAAAGAGCGTTAAAAAGAAAAGAAGCTAAAACAAGAAAATATGCATACAAACCAGTACTTGATGAAGCAAGTTATAAAAATCAAAAAATAAAACAAGATACAGAAAAGTATTTTAAATTAACAAAACAAGAACAAATACAAAAATTAGATAGTTTAGGTTTAACTAAAAGCAATATAAAATCTTTAAAGTACGAAAAAGATAGAGTTAATAAATTGCTAGAATTAATGGAAAAATGAAAATATCAGAAAATACAGAGTTTAAAATAGATATAAAAACCGTAATAGGTATAATAATGTTTACAACTACAATAGTAGGTATGTATTATACTTTGCAAGAAGATATAGCACAAGCTAAAACATTGCCACCTGTAGAAGTAACTCGTTTAGAATATGAGCTAAAAGAAAAGTGGAACGAAGATATGATAATAGATTTGAAAGAAAGAGTTGATATGCTTGAACAAGTTGATGATGTTGTATTTGAAGAAATAAATGTTATATCTACTTTAATTAAAGATGGTACAGAGAATGATGGTAAACTAGAAGAGCTTAACAGGCAGTTAGAAGAATTAAGAAATAAAAAACCTAATACTAGGGTTATAGTTAAAGAGGTTAAAGTAGATAAAAAAGGTAGAAAATTATAAATCATGGCTAGAAAAAAGAAAACAAAAAAAGATGCATGCTACCATAAAGTTAAAGCAGCAGTTAAAGTTTGGCCTAGTGCTTATGCGTCTGGTCAATTAGTTCAGTGTAGAAAAAGAGGTGCAAAAAATTGGGGAGTTGGAAAAAAGAAGTAAGTTTAAAAACTTTGATTTAAGCAAATTAAAGATGCAAAAGCCACCTAAAGACAATTCTTTAGAAACCTTTAGAGAAATACAAGATCTGACTAAAATTAAAGATGACGAAAATTTTGTTAAAAACAATGACGATATAATGAAAGTTTTTGGAAACTTTGCTGAAGCTAATAATTTTAATTTTCCAAAAGAAAATGTAAAAAAAATGTCTTTAGATGCTTATGATGATGTAATTAAAAAATTAAAACTACATTTTAATAGACCTAGACCTAAAGATCTTGCTAAACAGTATGATATAAAATTAAATGATATTGAGTTAAAATCTATGAAAACTCCTTCATATCCATCTGGACACTCCGCTCAGGGTAGATTAGTTGCTAATTATTTAAATGATTTAAACAACACTAATAGGTTCACAGTACTAGGTAATAATATATCTGATAGTAGAAATGTTGCTAAAGCACATTATGAATCAGACTCAAAATTTGGTAAAATAATTGGAGACATGTTATACAATCATATAAAACAAAATGGCGAAAAAAGTTAAAGGCGGAGGAACTACTAAAGTTTGTTTACCAGCGAGTAAGGTTAGATCTATGTCAGCTGCAGAAAAGAAAAAAGTAGTTAATGCTAAAAAATCTGCCGCTAGCAAAGGTAAATATAAAAGATCTAGCAAATCAAATGTTAAAGGCGCTCGTAAAAAAGGAGCTACTTTAAAAGATTGGTTTGAAAAAGAAAACTGGATTAATGTAGCAACAGGCGCACCTTGCGGAGCGTCAAGTAGAACTCGTAAAAAGAAAAAGTAATGCCTACTAAAAGAAAAAATAAAAAACCTTGTTGGCCTGGATATGTCAAAAAAGGTATGAAAAAAAAAGGTAATAGAATGGTAAACAATTGTGTACCGATAAAAAAGAAAAAATGATAGGTAACGGTAAAAAAACTAAAAGAAAAAAGAAGTCTAACCCATGTGATGCTTTATGGGCTGAAAGAAAAGCTGTGTACTTGGAGAAACCAGGTGGAGAACAAGAATGGAATACTGAAAAAGATGAGTTATACTGTGATGGAACAAAAATAATTACACGTAAATCAGATGATGCTGATGTTCCTTTTACTGATAAACAAATGAAAAAAGAATTAAAGAAAAAGTAATGGCTGAACCAAGAAAAACTACAAAGGGAAAAGGTCGTAACTTTAGAACTGTTGAAGAAGGCGCTGGTATGACCGAAAAAGGAGTTAAAGAATATAGAAAGAAAAACCCAGGAAGTAAACTTAAAACTGCAGTAACCAAGTGTGATGTAAAAGCAGGTACTAAAGCTTATAAAAGACAAAAAGCATTTTGTAGTAGATCAAAAAGCTGGACTGGAAAAAGAGGTAGAGCTGCTAGAAAAAGATGGTGTTGTTCAAGATTTTAAAAATATATTATGGCGTTTAAATTAAAAAACAAATTTGACATGAGACTAATGAATACTTCTGTTAGTCACATAGAAGATGATGCTAATGTTTTAGGTAGAACAACTAGTGCTGGAAACATAACATTAAGCAAAGATATACCTGATAGCCATATTAAATCTGTTATAAAACACGAGCTTGGGCATGTAGATGACGTTAAGTCTGGGGCTTTAGCTTGGGATGATGAAAATTTTTATTGGAAAGGTAAAAAGTATAGCAAGCAAGAATGGCAAGGTCGCAAAGACGCACCTTGGGAAGCTAATGCTAATAAAGAATCTGGAACTAATTACGGACGTTAGGAACACAAAAAAACTGGGCACCATACCCAAAGTTCCTGTAACCAAAAAAGGGGAGGTCATTACGACTTCCCCTTTTTATATTTAGCACCATGGGCAAAACCCGCCCGGACATCCGTCACACATAATTCATATTTTAATAGTTATACCTATCGACACTATAAAAGCGCCGCTTGCTATTGCAAGTGTATTCGGATTAAAATCTAGCTTTTGCTTATGCCAGATCATATTAGTACCAGCCATAGTCATTATGCCAATACCGCCTATAACAGCTAATCGTTTCATTTAATTTCACAATTATCACCTGCACAAGCTAATTCTCCTGCAAGATCTGTTTCATCTTCTGTTTCTACAATTTTACTAAGGTCAACATCTTTTAAATGTTTCATAGCCATATCGTATTTTACTTTGCTTATGTCTTCAAATGGAGCTTGAGTATATGTACCACCATCATAAGGCAATACGGATAATCCATTATAATGATCTCTGTTTTCCCACATCCATTCACCAGCCTTATCCCACTCTTCTTTCTTTAAACTAACAGTAGCTGAAACGTTGTGAGTGTTAGACCCTTTCCTGTGACCAGGCTTAACCCATTCAGTGGCAACTTTCTTTATACGCTCTAATAAATTAAAAGGAGATTCACCTCTTAATATAGAACCTTTAGGTGCTTTCTGTGGTATACTAATTACAGCAGTATCGTGAGGTCTAAAAAATTCATCTTCAACTAATTCAGGATGATTAGCGGATAAATACTTATACATAGATTCGTTTTTACCAACTCTAATTCTACGAGTATAATAATCAGCATGCCATGCATGAATACCAGATGAAGTTCCTAATGCCAGAGATGTCGTCCCAGCGGGCTTCACGGTTGTACATCTTGCAGCTGGATTAATACCAATTGCTTTAGCTGTCTTTGTATTCTCTCTTTTTACTATATTTGCAGCGGCCTTCATATCCAACGGCAGCACAGCGGCACTCGCGATCCCTGTCATTGACACACCGATAAGGGCGTCCTTCTCTGTCGTATCTCTCCATATATCTCTTAAATAATGAAAGTCAGTGTATCCAGCTTGTAGCGTACCTATAAAGCTAGCATGCTTAACTCTTTCGTTAAAATCTTCTTGTGATTCAATATCACTAGCATTAACTTCACATAAGTTACAAAACTGAAAAGGTCTTAATGCTATTTCACAGCAAGGGTTCGTGCCCCAGTCTTTGTCGTTGTTAAGATAAATACCTGGTTCACCTGATCCTGATAGCTCTACACGTTTCCATAGGTCCATAAAAAAGCTTTTAGTTACTTTGTGTCTCATTAATACAGCTGAATTGTTAGCTCTACCTCTTTGTGGATTTGTTTCCCACCAATTACCTGACTTACAACTAATCATCTCATTATCTTCAGCAGAGAACAAACTAATTAAAGCGGCTCTACGTATACCACCAGCTAGAACTGAATCAGCTATGTGACAAATTATATCGTGTGCTTCAACAGTGGTCAATAGTGTACCATCTTCTTTACTATCTAATATACCTTTAATTTTTAGTATACATTCTTTTAAAGGCTGTGGACCTGGTGCTTTACCACCAGACGTAACTAATTGAGCTCCCTTTGGTCTAATATCAGAATAATCAAACTCTACACTAGAACTTCTCTTATCACCCATATAAGACTTCATAAGAACTTTTATTGCATCAGCCCAACCTTCAATACTGTCACCAATTAAAAACCTTCTAGTTCTTTTAGCATAAGGCTGATTAACTGGTGGCATTTGTTTTACATGGTGATTTTGCACTGAGTAACCCACTCCTGTACCGCCAAGAAGCAAAAACATGGTTTCGTGAAAACTATCAATGTGATCAATTGGTAGATAAGCGCAATTATACACGCGATTAGGACTAATTTCAATCGGTTTACCTCCGAATTGTAGTGAACGCATACTTGGCAAAATCTTTTTATCATATACTAACTTATAAGCTTCATTTATTTTATCTGCAAGCTCTGGATATTTTTTTATATGCATCGCTTTGTTTCTATCTACT
>Ga0228615_1000086_pt1 | contig 49098 bp, 49 predicted proteins | sample 16DmetaG_FD_190530 | JGI IMG/M metagenome (GOLD analysis project Ga0228615, IMG submission 190530) | Seawater microbial communities from Monterey Bay, California, United States - 16D | ecosystem: Environmental > Aquatic > Marine > Coastal | place: USA: California | collected 2016-10-17
TACGAATTTGGCTATTTAGGGCCATTCTAAAATTTCAGAAAATTCAAAAATTTCTACACCGAATTTAAAGAAAAAAGTCTATGACTTTTAAAGAGGTAATGGTCTAACAAATGGGTGCAGTTCTAAAAGAAAAAAATCTGGGTTGGTATAAATCTTGGGAAGAAGAAAAACCAGTTGATAAGAATGGCCATCCTGAATTTTGGTTTAATTATCCCTTTATCTCTTTTTTAGAAAAAAAACTTTTCAAAAATCTTGAGATTTTTGAATATGGCTCTGGTCATTCAACTATCAAATTTGCTAGATATTGTCAAAATATTATCTCAATTGACAATGATCCAATTTGGCATAATTATCTTAAAAATATTGCTCCAAAAAATTCTACTCTTATTTTACAAGAAGATCTTGATCTTTATCCTTTAGAAATTACTAAATTTAAGAAAAAATATGATATTATAGTGATCGATGGTAAAAGGAGAAATGCTTGTAGTAAATTGGTTTTAGATTATCTCAAAGATGAGGGGGTGATAATTTTTGATAATTTAGAAAAGGGTTATCAAAAATCAGTTGATTTCTTTTTAAATAATGATTTTAAATTATTAGAATTTTCTGGAATTGCTCCATTAAAAAATTCAGTAACAATTAGCGCTATATTTTACAGAAAAGATAATATTGTTGCAATTGAGTAAAAAGCGGGAATTGGTTATACCATTTCCCAACTTTTGGTATTACTTAATTACCTCTATATCAAAAAGTGCCTGACTTTCATTAATATCAGCAGGAAGGATTTTAATATTATGATCTTTGGCCATTTGTAGGAAATTATTGATTTTTTCACTATTATCAATTTCAAGATTAATAGAAGCTATGATAAATTCTACAGGATAATTAGCTTTAAGATAAGCTGTTTGGTAGGAAATCATGGCGTAAGCGGCGGCGTGGGATTTATTAAAACCATAGCCAGCAAATTTATTTACTAATTCAAAAATTTCTTCTGATTTTTTAGCATCAATATTATTTTTAGCAGCACCTTCAATAAAGATCTTTCTTTGCTTATCCATTTCATCCTTATCTTTTTTACCCATAGCTCTTCTTAATAAATCTGCAGCTCCAAGGCTATAACCACCAAGAATTTTAGCAATTTCCATTACTTGCTCTTGATAAACAATTACACCATAAGTTTCTTCTAAAACTTGCGCTAAAAGTGGATGTGGATATTCAATTTTTTCTAAGCCAGCCTTTCTTCGAATATAGGTTGGAATATTATCCATTGGACCAGGTCGATAAAGGGAAATAAGGGCAATGATATCTTCAATCTTATCGGGTTTCATTTGTTTTAAAACAGATCTCATACCAGAAGATTCAATCTGAAAAACCCCTATGGAATCGCCATCTGAAAGCATATCAAATGTATCCTTATCATCAAGGCGGATTTTATTAATATCAAGATTAGTATCACGGGATTTATTAATTAATTTTACCGTATTATCAATGACGGTTAGGGTTTTTAGACCTAAAAAGTCAAATTTTACCAAACCAGCTTTTTCAGCATATTTCATGGAATAGCCAATGGCTGGCATAGAATTAATATCATCACTATAAAGACAGCCAATCTCTTTGAGTTTTTTATCGCCAATAACAATTCCGGCTGCATGAGTTGAAGCATGGCGATTAACCCCCTCAAGCATTAGTGCGATATCAGTTAATTTTTTAATCTCTTCATCCTCTTCAATAGCATTTTGCAGATCCTTGTCCATTTCAATGGCTTTGGCTAGGGTAACAGCTTCAATAGCATTAAAGGGAATTAATTTACAGATTCTATCAACTTGATTATAAGGCATTTGCAGGACTCGTCCTACATCTTTAATGGCAGCTTTAGCCTGTAATTTTCCAAAAGTAATGATTTGTGCCACCATATCCTTGCCATATTTTTTTTGCACATAATCAATCACCTCATCTCTTCTAGCTTGGCAAAAATCAATATCAAAATCCGGCATAGAAACTCTTTCAGGATTTAAAAATCTTTCAAAAAGTAGGCCAAATCTGATTGGATCAAGATCGGTAATTTGCAAAACCCAAGCAATGATTGAGCCAGCACCAGAACCACGACCAGGACCAACTGGAATATCATTTTCCTTACTCCAAGTAATAAAATCAGAGACGATTAAGAAATAACCACTAAAATTCATTCTTTTAATAATCCCTAACTCATATTCTAATCTTTCTGTATATTCTTTAGTAATTTTTTCTTGATCTGGAATTTCTTCCATCTGAAATTTAAATTTTAATCTTTCCTTTAGACCCTCTCTTGATTTTTCTTCCAATTCTTCAGCCTCGCTTAAACCCTCCTTGGTTGGAAAGTTAGGTAAGGTAGGTTCTCTTTCAAAAGCCATAATATGGCATTTTTTGGCAATATTGACGGTATTTTCTATTGCTTCTGGCATATCAGCAAAAAGTTCTAACATTTGCTGGTTGGTTTTAAAATGATGATTTACTGTTAATTTATCACGATCTTCTTCGATAAGATATCTTTTTTGACCAATGCAATTTAAAACATCTTGTGCCTGATGCATTGAAGGTTCTAAAAAATAATTATCATTAATAGCAACTAAAGGAATATTAAATTTATAGGCAATATCAATTAGATTTTGCTCAATTTTCTTCTCATTTTCTAAAACATGACGAGAAATTTGAATATAAAAATCTCCAGCAAATATTTTTTGGAATTTTTCTGCTAATTTTTCTGCTCCATTTAAATTATTTTCTAAAATATTTTTACCTAAAATACCTTTTTCGCCACCACAAATGGCAATTAAACCTTCTGATTTTTCTGATAATTTGGATAATTTAATATGAGGAGTAAGATTGCCTAGACGAGAAAGATAGATTTCACTAACTAAATCCAGAAGATTTAAATAGCCAAGATCATTTTTGGCAATTAAAATGATTCTTTTAAAAGTTTCTTCCAATTCAATATCAGAAAGATTAGATCTGACGCTATCTTCCGTATCAATTAAGAGATCACAGGCAATGATTGGTTGGATATTATTCTTTTTACAAGCAATTGAAAATTCTAAAGCACCAAAAAGATTGGAAATGTCAGTAATTGCCACTGCCGGCATATTCTCCAATTTAGCTTTTTTTACTAAATCATCAATTCTAATTGCACCCTTACAAAGGGAAAATATGGTATGATTACAAAGATGAATAAATTTTTCTGACTCCATAAAGTAATAAATAAATAAACATAATGATTAGGAACCTCTGAAAAACTAAAAATTGGAATTTTTAGATCATTTTTTAGCAGAAATTCTGTTTCTTTTTGGTGCAATATGAACATATTGTGCCATAAAAAACTAAATTTATGCTAAAAAGGGTCAAAAAGATCAATTTTGCTAAATACATATTTTAGTTTTTCAGAGGTTCCATTAGTTTGTAACCGGATTAATAGATATTACAATTCGCTTTTTAAATATCTATATCATAAAATTATGTTATGAAATTGGATATAGAAAAACTCAAAGAAATTGCAGTAGAAGCTGGAAAAATTGTTATGAAATATTACAATGAGGATTATCATGTTAAAACCAAAGATGATGATTCGCCAGTGACTGAAGCTGATTTTGCCGCTAATGAATATATCGTCTCTTCTTTGACAAAATTATATCCAAATATTGCTATTATTTCTGAAGAACATCCAGATGAAGAAAATCTAAAATTAAGAGATAAAAAAGAACTTTTTTTGATTGATCCAATTGACGGAACTAAAGCTTTTATTAGAAAAAAATCTCAATTTACCATTAATATTGCTTATATTAAAGATAAAAAATTTATTTTAGGATTTATCTATGTGCCAATTTTAGATATTTTATATTATAGTGATTATCAAAATTCTTATAAAATTACTAATTACAATACTCAGCAGAAAGTTAAGATTTTAACCAAAGAAAATAATGATTTAGATGAAGGTATTATTCAAACCTCCTCTCTCGGTAAAAGTGAAAGGGAAATTTTAGCTAAAGAATTTCAAGATATTAAAATTAAGGATAATATTTATATGACTAGCTCCTATAAATTTTGTTTAATTGCCGAAGGAGTTGCTGATTTTTACCCTAGAAGAGGAGGAATGAAAATTTGGGATGTAGCTGCTGCTTTTGGAATTTTAAAATTCTTAGATTATAAATTTTTAGATTTAGAGGGTAATGAAATTACTTTTGATGATATGATTAAGGATCTTTCTCTTTCTGATTTTAATTTATTTCGTTCACAAAAGGTGTTGAATTATTTTGATTTTTCTTCAAAATATTTGTTATAGGAACCTCTGAAAAACTAAAAATTGGAATTTTTAGATCATTTTTTAGCAGAAATTCTGTTTCTTTTTGGTGCAATATGAACATATTGTGCCATAAAAAACTAAATTTATGCTAAAAAGGGTCAAAAAGATCAATTTTGCTAAATACATATTTTAGTTTTTCAGAAGTTCCTATAGTAGGCTAAGTTGACTATATATAGGTTTTAACAACCCCTACCCTTTTATATCATAAGTAATCTTTGGTTACTTTAGTGGAAGTTTTGTGCAAAAAATAAATATAAATTATGTGTGGAATTATTGGCGTAATATCAAATAAAAATTCGGAAGATAAAGTTCTAGAAGGTCTAAAAAGAATGGAATATCGTGGTTATGATTCTTCTGGAATTTCGATCATGAGTAATAATATAATCAAAACTCATAAGGAAGAAGGTAAAATCATTAATTTAGAAAATTCCATTTCTAAAGATAAAAATTTTAAGGGCAATATTGCTATTGGCCATACTAGATGGGCCACTCATGGTGTTGCCAATCGTGAAAATGCTCATCCACATTTTACTAACAAAGTTAGTGTAGTTCATAATGGTATTATCGAAAATTATCAAGAAATTAAAGATAAATTAATCAAGGAAGGTTTTACTTTTAAAAGTCAGACTGATACAGAAATTGTTACTAATCTTATTGCTTCATTTTTAGAACAAAATTTTGATAAAAAGACTATTATTTTGAAAGTTTTATCGATGATTGAAGGTAGTTTTGCTTTGGGAATTATTTTTCATGATGAGGATAATCTTTTAATTGCAGCTAAAAAAGGTTCACCTTTACTTGTTGGTTTTGGTAAAAATGAGAATTATATTGCCTCAGATTATTTTGCTATTAATGATTATGTACAAAATATTTGCTATTTAGAAGATGGTGATATTGCCTTTTTAACCAAAGATAAAATTGACATTTTTGATATTAATCAAAATAAAATTACCAGAGAAATTGAAAAAATTGATAAAAATAGTGAAAAAATTAGCAAAAATGGTTTTGAACATTTTATGCTTAAAGAAATTTATCAGCAGCCAGAAACTATTCAAAAAACTTTAGCTAAATATTTAGATAAAAAAAATCATCAAATTTCCCTTCCAAAATTTTCTTTTGATCTAAAAAAAATTGAAAAAATTACCATTGTAGCCTGTGGTACTTCCTATTATGCTGGTATGATTGGTAAATATTTAATTGAATCTTTAGCAAGAATTAATGTTGAAGTTGATATTGCATCAGAATTTCGTTATCGCAATCCACCACAAAGTAAAAATTCATTAACTATTTTTATTTCACAATCAGGTGAAACGGCTGATACTATTGCTGCTATGAAATATGTTAAATATCTTAATCAAAAATCTTTAGCAATTGTTAATGCTCCAAAAAGTACTATGGCCCATTTGGCTGATGATGTAATTTTAACCATGGCTGGCGTTGAAATTGGCGTTGCCTCAACTAAGGCCTTTACAGCACAAGTTGCTATTTTAATATTATTTGCCCTTAATTTAGGACAAAAAAGAGGCTTTTTAAAAGCGGAAAAAATTGATGAATTAATTGCTTCATTAAATCTTATGCCAAATTTAATGCAGCAGATTTTATCAAAAGAATATGTTGAAAATGTTAAAAAAATTGCCCACCAAATTAAAGATGCTGAAAATATTTTATATATTGGCCGCGGTATTTCTTATGCCACATCAATGGAGGCTGCTTTAAAATTAAAGGAACTTTCTTATATCAACTCTTCGGCCATTGCTGCAGGAGAATTAAAACATGGTACAATCGCTCTAATTGACAAAGAAACTTATGTTATTGCCATTGCTCCAGAAAATGAATTATTTGATAAAATTTCATCAAATATTGCCGAGATTTCCGCTAGAAATGGTAAGGTTATTCTTATCTCCAGTAAGGGTGGAGTAAATAATATTAAAAATATTATTTCAAATTCCTTGCATGTCGCTCAAAATTGTGATATAATAGCCGAATCACTACTTTATGTGATACCGGTTCAGCTGATTGCCTATTATGTTGCATTATTTAAAGGAAATGATGTCGATCAGCCGAGAAATTTAGCAAAATCCGTAACTGTCGAATAATTTTTAATAAATTACCTAACTGACTTTGCTAATTTAATTTTTTCTTATTTATAAATAATATGAATTTTTTAAGAAAATTTATTTTAGCTAGCATAATTCTCTGTGCAAAAAATACATTTGCGGCTAATTTTACTGTTGATGCTGGTGGTAAAACAATGACTCAATATATCTCTGCCGTTGGTGGTGATCCTGATATTGATACTATTATCTTTAATAGTGGTGATAATGGTGTTTTAACTATTGATGCTGATAATGCCACTAATACCATTTTATCCATAGAAGCTAATGCTAGTAATAATGGAATTATTGATTTTACTACTGCTAGCAGGGTTTTAGCTGTTCAAAATAATATAGCTGATCAGGATCAAAAACTTTCTGAAATTAGGGCTAACACTTCTGATTTTACTATTGATGCTTCTAATTTATATGCTAATCAATTAACTATTAATACTGATTCAGCAATAGCAGGTACAGCAATTTTAAATTTTAATGATATTTCGCTTGGAGCTAATAATTTATCCATTGCAAATACAGTTAATATTTCTGGCGATATAAATGGAACTGGCGATATAAATGGTTCTAATACTAATCTTAGCTTTAATGGCTCCTCTACTCAAAATATTGCCTCTACTATTGGGGCCGCTTCTAGAATTGGTAATATTGATATTACAGGTTCAAATATTGGAGCAACCACCATTAATTTTAATAATGATACAACTATCACTAATATTAATTTTAGCAATAATTTTGCTACCACTTTAAATTTGGGTGGAACGAGCAAAACTATAAATCTTTCTGGAGATATATCAAATAGTGGCTCTATTGATGCTTTTATTACTAATTCCACTAATGATGGTACTTTATTAATTTCCGGCTCTGCCAATCAAGATATTAATGCTAAAATTGGTACTTCGACCAGTTCTAGATTTAATCAGGTCGATATTAATAATACTAATAATCAAATTACTTTTGCTCAAGATAGTTACATTAATAATTTTAATATAAGTGCTACTTCTAATAATTCTATTATTAGCAATAGTTCTATAATGGATATTTCAACTGCAAATATTGCCGAAGATGTAATATTTTCTGGTTCTGGTACTATGAGCATTAATAATTTAAATATTTCATCCAGTAAAGTCTTAACTTTGCAAAAATCTATTAATATTTCTGGTAATATTACGGGTATAAATGATGGTAATTCGGAAACTATTATAGGTAATGAAGGTAGGGTTAATTTTAATGGTTCATCAGCGCAATCAGTGTCGGATGTAATATTGGGGGGCAGTGCTCTTAGCAGTAATAGGCTTGCTTCTATTACTAACTCAAATGTCAATGATATTACTTTAAATGATAATGTTTATGTCACTGATGTAATTTTAAATTCTAACGGTAATTTTAATATTGTATCTGGTAAAATAATTGATATTGAAGGCAATGTTACTAGATCTTCTGGCTCTGGTATTATTAAAGCTAATGTAAATGATGTTGGAACTGTAAAATTGTCAGGCTCTACTGCCCAAACTATTGATGTTAATATAGGAGAATCTTCTTCTAGAATTAATAATCTCAATATTTCTAATTTAGCTAGTGTTACTTTAAATAATAATTCCTATGTTACAAATCTTACTTATAGCGGTAATAATTTAACTATGATGAGTAATAGCATTTTGGATATTAATAGTGGCGGTATGGATTTAACTAACAAAAATACTAATTTTAAATTATCTTCAGCTAATAGCTCTTCCAATCCTTTTGGTCAAATTGAGTTAAATTCTGGCAATCTAACATTAAGTAATAGTACAGTATTTTTTGATTATAATGGTTTTACTGATTCTACCTTAAATTTTAACTATGATGGAGGAACTTACAATCTTATAAATAGCACTGGAACTGCACCAAATTTAAGTAATCTATCAGTTTCAGATAATTCTTATCTTTTTAATCACTCCCTGATTTTAAATGGCGGCAATATTGAGACAATTATCGTAAAAGATTCCAGTATTTTTAGTGAAGGGGAGTTGGGGAAAAGTAATAATAGAATATTAAATAAAGCTCTCGAAACTTCAGATATTGCAGCAGATATCATGTCAATTAGTAGTCAAAGTGAACTGAAAGAAGCTATGGAATCTATTAGACTCCCTAATAATGCCGCTTTATTAAAATATAATATAGCCATCAATAATGATGTAAATAATATTATATCTCAAAGGGTTAGAAATATTACATTATTCCCCAAAAGAAATAGACAAGCCTTTTGGGGCGATGTTTTTCTTTCTAACATAACTCAATCAAAGAATAGAAAGAAAGGTTATGATGGTTTTACCTCTGGTGGTACAGGTTTTTTAGCAGGTTATGATTATGTTAATGGTGGTAATGTCATTGGCTTTACCGGCTTTTATTTAGGTTCAGAAATTGCAAATGATAATAAAGGTGATTTTACCTCTATAATTAGTTCATCTGGGGCTTCTATATATAATAAATTTGGATCAAGACTCAGTCGTGGTTTTTACAATATTAATGTTTTTAATTATATTTCTAATGAATATAGGAATGAAAGAAAAGTTAAATTACCAAATTTAAAGGAAATTATTAAAGCTGAAATTTCTGGTAATTCAATGAATGCTAGATCTGAAATTGGTTATCATATTCCTCTTATCAAAAGTTCACTTTTTTCGCCCAAAATAGCTTTAGAATATTTTTCTGATAGCAGAGATTCTTATGAAGAAAAAGGGTTGGAAAATCTAGCATTTGAAGTAAAAGAAGAAGAATTTGACAGTTTAATTTTTTCGGCAGGTTTTGATATTGGCGGTAAATTTTATACTGGTAAAAAAAGCTTACTCTCTCCCATATTAGATATTTCTTGGCGTAAATATATGGGCGATAAGCAGCAGGAGCGTAAGATGAGTTTTAAAGGAAAAAATCAATATTTTACCATGAAATCTTCTGAATTACCTTCAGATTATCTTAATCTAGCCATTAATGCTGAATATTCTAAGGCAAATAATCATTTTCATGTTAACCCAATATTTAATTTAAAATATAATTCTATTATTGCCAGCGGATTTATATCTCATTCATTTATAGCTGAGGTCAGCTATAATTTTAATTCTAGATTAATGACTTCAAGGGATAATTAGGATATTTTCTATTTATTACTTAGCAAAAACCTCTTTAAAGATAGGAAGCGCTATCAATCAATTACTATCTTCATCCTAGTAGAATTTTTTAATTTTAAATTATTAGTAATTTTTCTGATATAATTTTGTAAATTGAAATTTCTGCTAGAATTAATTATCAAGCGATAATAAAAACGATTCTTAATTTTAGTTACGGGCATCGGTGCTGGCCCTAGAATTTGAATATTCTTATCAAAAATACTATTCTTTAAAATATTCCTTAGAGTCTCAATAGCAATTTTTTGATCAAAATCATTAACAATAATTTCAGCCATTTTGCCAAAAGGTGGTAAATTTAATAATTTTCTCTGAGCAATTTCTTGTTCTAAAAACCTATTACGATCCTGTTTAATAATATATTCAAAAATTGGATTTTTTGGATTAAAACTTTGAATTAAAACCTGCCCCTGATATTTCTCTCGCCCTGCTCTACCAATAATTTGCGTTAAAAGTTGATAGGATTTTTCAGAAGTTCGAAGAGAATTATTGTAAAAACTAGCATCACCATCAATAATTCCAACCAAAGATAATTTTGGAAAATGATAACCTTTGGCAATCATCTGTGTACCAATGATAATATCAATCTGGTCATTTAAAATTTTATCAATAATTTTATTAGCAATATCCAGATCCTTAATTTCATCACTAGTCATTAGGGCAATTCTAGCCTTCGGGAATTTTTCTTGAATTTCCTCCTTTATTTTCTCAATACCAATACCAGAAAGTAAAAATGAATCTTTCTCACCACATTTTTGACATTTTTTAGGAATAAAATCTCTATGACCGCAATGATGGCAAATTAATTTATTAATTTTTTGATGATAAGTAATATTAATTGAGCAATTGGGACAATTAATAATATCACCACATTTTTTACAAATTGTTACATTGGCATAGCCCCTTTTATTAAGAAATAACAAGGATTGCTTTTGATCAAGCAAATTTAAGGCGATTTGATCTAATAATTTCTGACTCAAAAAATGATTTTTCTCTAATTTTTCTTGCTTTAAATCAAGAATTTCAATTTTTACAGCATCATTTCGAGAGAATTTTTCTGTTAAAATAAAATGACCATATTTACCAGAAATAGAGTTTTGATAAGTTTCTAAAGAAGGTGTGGCGGAGCCTAATAAAATAGGAATATTTTCCATTTTTGCCCTTACAATGGCCATATCTCGACCATGATAAGATATTTGATCTTCTTGTTTGAAGGATTCATCATGTTCCTCATCAATAATAATTGTCTTCAGATTTTTAAAAGGCAGAAAAAGCGCCGATCTAGTGCCAATTAAAATCCTAATATTCTCAGAAATTATTGAGTGAAAAATCCTCTCTTTCTTGGAATTGCCAATTTTTGAATGCCAAATTTCTGGTTCAAAACCAAATCTATCCTTAAAATTTCTAATTAATTGTGTAGTTAGGACAATTTCTGGTAGTAAAAATAAAATTTGCCCAGATTTTTGTTCTAAAATTTTGGCAATTAGATGAAAATAAATTTCGGTTTTTCCAGAACCAGTAACCCCATCTAAAAATGACACCTGAAAATTCTCCAAAGGTAATTGATCAGAAATTTCCTGTTGTTTTTGCGATAGATTTTTTAATTTAAAAGAGTTTTTATCAATATTTTCAGTAATTTTAATAATTTTACGATCAACCTCTTTCTTTTCCTTAATCAAAATATCATCCTTAACCATTTGATTAATCAGGGAAATAGTAAAATCCTCATTTTTCTTAATATCTGCTAAAGTTTTTGATGAATCATTAATAAAATCTAAAATCTTTTGCCTTTTTTCAGTAATTTTTTGGCTAAAATCGTAATTTTCATTAATTTTAAAGATAATTTCTGTGGATTTTTTAGCCAGATTTTTAAGAAAAACTGCAATTGATAATTTTAAAACTAAACCAGCTGGCGCAAGATTGTAATTTGCTACCCAAAAAATAAAATCTATTAATTTTCGATCTAAAGAAAAATTTGGATATTTAGATTCGGCGAATTTTATTTTTGATTCGGCAATATTTTCAGGAATTTTGTCTAAAATTTCAGTTATTACGCCAAAAATCTTTCTTTTACCAAAGGGAATTTGAAAAATATCACCAATTTTAGGATTTTGATTTTTTTTAACAAAATAAATAAAGCCGTCATTAAATGGCAAAGGTAGGAGAATTTTAACAAGCAAATTATTACTTATCATTCTTATCTTCTATCTGGTTTTTCATGATAAAGGGTGCTTGTAGGAGCATGAAAATTAGGGAAATAGAAAACATACCAAACACCTTAAAAGCTACCCAAAAATCAGTAGAAAAATTACGCCAGATAAATTCATTTAAAAGAGCTAAAAATAGGAAAAACAGAATAAATCGATTAGTCAATATTCTGTAATGAATATTGGTCATTTTAAGGTTATTACCAAATAATTTAGCTAATAGTGGTTTATTGAAGATATTTCCAGTAATTAAAATTAAAGCAAAAATAATATTAGCAATTGTTGGTTTGATTTTAATGAATGTTTCATCTCCCGAAAAAACCGTTAAACTACCAAAAATGGTTAAAACAATACCGGATATTAAAGCCATTTTAGAGATTTTTTTACTAATAAGATAAATAGTTAAAATAACCAAAATAGTTGAAATCACTAAAGCATGAGTTGCTACCAAAAGTGGCTGATTATCCTGAGATAGAAAATTAACAGTAATAAAAATTAAAGAAGGTAAGATCTCTAAAAATGAAATAATAGGATTTTTTTGATTTGTATTTTTAGTCATAATATTTTTTTACAAAAATTTTGCGCTCCTAGGAGCACATTTTTTTTAACAGCAACTTTTTAACCAAAATAGATTCTCATTTTGTTAATTTAAGCCTTATTTGACAAGGTTTTACTCTATTAAGAAACCTTATTGACAAAGAGATTTTTATTTTAGATTTAAAGCTTTTTCAAACTCATGTAATCTCTTCCAAATACTTCTAATTTCAGTAATTGTAGTCCAATTATGTAAAAATAAGGCAAAACCACCATGCACCCTGGTAAAAGCATTGCTAACCTGCACCATAATACCAAGCTGGATAGCGCCAGTAAATAAGCCAGGAGCCATAATTAAATAAGGAACAATCACCATAAATTGATCATAGGCGGCAATCCAACAATCAAAATAGCCATAATGCATGTAAAGCCTGTGATAATTTAGCCTAATCCCCAAAAACAATTCCCAAAGAGTATCCTCCCTAGCATAATTAACCTTATCATCTTCTGCCAAAACTAAATCTTTTCTAAAAGCTGCCTCCACCTTTTGATTATTATATTCAAGACCAGGTAATTTCCAGCCAACAAACCAAGAAATAATTAAACCCCCAATTGAAACAAACAAAGTGCACCAAACCAAACTACCATCAATATCCTTTAAAAAAGGAATTTCTACCTTATCACTTAAATTCCATAAAATTGGTAGAAAAGCAATTAAGGTCATAATAGCTCTAACTATCTGCAAACCCAAAGATTCTATTAATTTGGCCCATCTAGCACAATCTTCCTGAATTCTCTGACTTGAGCCCTCAATATCCTTTTCAATATTTTTCCATTTTGGAATATAATTAAAAGTAATAGCCTCTCTCCAACGCAGGGCATAAATTCTAGTAAACCAGCCGGTAAAAACTGCTAAGGCAACATAAGGCATAGCAATTATGATAAAACTCGGGCTAGATTTAAAGCCAGTTGAGATATAGCTAAAAGATATCAAATAATAATATAATTTTGAAATGCCCTCGGCAGGGTTGGAATAATAATCCTTAGCATTTTGCAATAAATCATAAAAATCCTTATACCAGCTATTAATAGCAACGGTCATTTGAACTTGTATCCAAAGAGATAAAATCAATAAAAAACCACCACCATAAGCCCAAAGAGCCCATTTTCTACTCTTAAAAAAAGCTTCTATCATTATTGGTCAAATTCGGATTCATTTGGATCTTTGAGATATTCAAGATAATTGCCAAAAGGATCTTGAAGATAAATTGAAGAAGTGCCATCGCGATGTAATTTTAATTCTCCATATTTTTCTGCATCATCTTTTAAAAAGGCCAGATGTGGCGGGTGTTTTCCTGGTAGAACCAGAGCTAATTTAATATTACCAAATTGTAAAAATCCCCATGTTTCATCCTGATAAAGAATCTCTATCTGAAAATTTTCTGTGTAATATTTAATAGCATCAGCAATATTATCAACTTTTATTGCCATATGATGAATTTTATCTAATTTTTTATCAGTCATTTTAATATTTAAAAAAACTCCTCTTAGGAAGTAAAATTTTGGGTTAAAATTTCAAAGAAATTGTGGTGAAAATCAAACTACTCCCGGCAGGATTCGAACCTGCGCACATGGATTAGGGACTGTCCAAAATCTATGTTGAAATACTTTTTTCATTGCTTTTCTGTTAATTTTTGCCTAAATTCAACGATTTTTTAGCCCAATATGGGTATATTGCACCAAAAAATCATCAAATTTTGTCTAAAAATTACCCAAAAAATCAAAGGAAAAATATTTCGGACAGTTCCTTTAGGAAACCAATGCTCTATCCCCTGAGCTATGGGAGTAAAAGACAGCTCCATTACGCTATTACTTTAAGGATATATTTCAATAATTCAACTTCAGAAAAACAAATTGTAGCAATTATTATTTTTAAATATGAAATTAAGATATACTATTTTGCAGGAGAAGCTGGTTCTCCATCAATCGCAGACGACGGATTACTAACATTAGGTGATGGGAGGTCCCGAAGAATCAGATGGAGGTGGTTCTATGGCTGGAATCTTCTTGCTAGGAGTAATCTCACATTTCAAACCTGATCCTCCCGCTTCAGCATCAAATTTTTCTTGACTTACTATTTGACCAATAGAAAAACTAGCATCTGACAACATCCCACCTATCCATTCCCCTTCATATTTCTGCTTATCTTCTGAAATATAAGTACCTTGTCCATTTGGCTCTCCATCTTTAAATTGACCTTGATATTGCCTATATCCAAAACCATTATTACTATCCCAAGTCATAACACCTTGACCATTTAGCTTTCCATCTTTAAATTGACCTTGATATCTAGTACCATCCATCTTTAAACCTTGTTAACATATTAATATGTAAATTTATAAAAAATTACTCCTATTTTAAACCAAAATAGCTACTTAAAAATTAAAGATCTTGTTTTTTCCAACCCTCTTTCTCCCTTTTGTAAAAATTCAGATCATGGGATTTTTCCTTAGATGATTTCCAAAAAACCCTAGCATCAGATAAATCATTTGGACCAAAAAAATAAAATATCCTATCAAAATTTTTCATAAATTCTTCTGATTTTTCAGCAAACATAATTAAAAAATCAGCCTCATTAAGATTATCCTCTTGCTTAGTAAGTAAAATTGGCTGCGTTTTAAGATCAAAATTATCTTGATCAGTAATATGTGGTAAAAATTTTGTTTTAGAAAAATTCCACAAACCCAAATCTAGCTTTTGCGTCATTTCATCATCTTCAGATAAAATTAAAGCTTTTTTTTGCTGCTCATAAATTTTCAACAATAAGGGTGCCAGCATTTTATGCAAAAGATCGTCAATCTGATAAAAATTAATTTCCATTTGGTTTTTATACAACTTCTACAAGAAAAATTTAAAACCCAAACTTACAATAACTTAGCTTAGAAAACAATATTTAATTAGCAGATCCCTGCTTTCTAAGATATATTATTATTGCCATAATAGCAGCAGGTGTAATCCCAGGAATACGGCTCGCAAGTGAAATATTGTTGGGTCTAGCAAAATTTAATTTTTCTACCACCTCATTAGAAAGACTTTGGATATCTTTATAATTCAAATCTTCTGGAATTTTTAGAAATTCATCCTTTTTAAAAATCTCAATATCCCTCTTCTGCCTTTCAATATAGGAATGATAAAGTGCTTGAATTGTAATTTGTTCCTGATTTTCCTGAGAAATTTCTACAAATTCTGGCCAAATCCCTATTATTTTATCAAAATCAATATTACCAATTGTCAGCAACTCAAAAGCATTTCTCTTGACTCCATCTTGTTTAATTTCTATGCCAAAATCTTTTAATTTTGCTGGCGTGATAGTTACTTTTTTTAAACTCTCTAAATCTTCTATTAAAGATTTTTCTTTTTCTAAAAAAATTCTTTTTCTCTCATCAGAAACCAAACCAATATCAATAGCAATCTTTGTTAATCTTAAATCAGCATTATCAGAACGCAGTAAAAGACGATATTCCGCCCTAGAAGTAAGCATTCTATAAGGCTCACTAGTACCAAGACGAATCAAATCATCAATCATCACCCCAATATAGCTGTTGGTCCTACTTAAGGTAAATTCCTCATCAGAACCTTTGGCCCTAAAAACAGCATTAACACCAGCCACCAGACCCTGCCCTGCTGCTTCTTCATAGCCAGTTGTACCATTAATTTGCCCAGCAAAAAAGAGATTTTTAATTTTTTTAGTCTCCAATGTTGGCTTTAACTCTCTTGGATCAATAAAATCATATTCAATAGCATAGCCATATTGCGCCACTTTTACATTTTCTAAACCCTTAATGCTTTTTAAAAATCGCAATTGAATTTCCTCAGGAAGTGAATTTGAAATACCATTTGGATAAATTAAATCAGAATCCAAACCTTCTGGTTCAAGAAAAATCTGATGCCTTTCCTTATCATAAAAACGCTTAATCTTATCCTCAATTGAAGGACAATAACGCGGAGCAGAACCGGTAATATTACCATAAGAAATTGAACTCAAATGTAAATTATCATTAATGATTTTATGAGTTTTTTTATTGCTATAAGTAATGAAACAATCAATTTGCGGTATAGAAATTTCTTTATTTAAAAATGAAAATGGTTTGGGAATCTCATCACCTTTTTGAATTTCTAGCTCTGAATAATCAATTGAATCCTTATAAATTCTTGGCGGTGTGCCAGTTTTTAAACGACCTAAAGCAAAATTATATTTTTTTAACCTTTCCGAAATACCATTTGACGGCTCCTCGCCAATTCTGCCAGCAGGAATTTCCTTTTGCCCAATATGAATTTTTCCAGCAAGAAAAGTTCCAGCAGTTAAAATAACTGATTGAGCTAAAAATTCCCCGCCATTTTCAGTAATTACCCCTTCAATTCTATCATTTTTAATAATCAGATCGGAAATTTTATCAAAATGCAGATCAAGATTCTGGTAATTTTTTAAAATCTTATTAATGGCTTTTTGATATAATTTCCTATCAGCCTGCGCTCTCGGCGAATGAACCGCAGCACCCTTACTAGCATTTAAAATCTTTACATGAATAGCAGACATATCAATGGCTTGCCCCATTATGCCATCCAGCGCATCAATTTCACGCACAATTGTGCCCTTAGCCACCCCACCAATCGCAGGATTGCAAGACATTTGCCCAAGATTATCTTCCTTAATCGTAATTAATAGAGTTTTGGCTCCCATCCTGGCTGAGGCCGCCGCAGCTTCCGAACCGCTATGACCACCACCAATTATAATTACATCATAAATTTTACTACTCACTCAATATTTACTTTAAAATAGTTATTATCACATTTTTATTAACATATTTTGCCAATAACTCTCCAATATTAATATCATATTTATTATAAATTTCAAATAAGCTCAAGCCATTTTTTATCTCTTCTAGGAAAATATATTCTGATTTGGATATTTTTTCTGTTTTGACCTTATTATCCTGACGATAAATTAAATAATTTATAATTCTTTTTCTCTTTTGATCAGATTTTTTAAGAAAAAAATTATAATAAGATTGCCCTAAAAAACATGATGGATGCAACTGAAATTTTAAATCAAATAATTCTTCAGTAGGAATTTTCTGCAAATCTTCCTGATTTACAGCTTCGGCATCTGCTGCCAAATATGATAAATGACAAGAATATTCAAAATGAGATAAATCCTGAAGAAATTCATTTTGATTCTGAGCAAAATTCTGCCCATAATTATCTAAATTATTACTTTTTGAAGGGTTTTGAACAATATATTTTTCAGCTAATTTACTAAATTGCTCCTGACCTAAATATTGATAAATTAGTGGGAAAGTTATTTTAAGAGAATTTTCTAAATTTCTAAAAAGATTATTACGATAAATTTGAAATAATTCCTCTTTTCTGATTTTACCTTTTTTTACAAATTTTAGAATATCAGCTTTTTTTTCATCATATAGAAAATTTATAAAATTATTTTGTAAATCTTTTAATGCCATTTATCATTAACTATCTTTTTGCGATAAAATAATCATTAATTTTTTCAACTCTACCCCCCGATTCTAAAATATATAATTTTAAAGCATTCTTTAGATTTTTATCAGAAAATATTACTTGATCAATTTTGCCCAAAGCAAATTTTGCAATATCATTACTAACCGAACCGCTAATTCTTATTTCTTGATCTTGGCATAAATTGCTAAATTTAATATTTTCAATAGCAGTTATTAAATTATTATTATTGGTAATTTTCACTCTGCGATTATTATAAAAAAGCCCAGAATTTTTAGCAGAAGTAAATATTTGATTTTCAATTGGCAAAATCATAGCAGATTCTAAAATTTGTTTCCTACCATCATCATTGATCTGACCATAAGAAATAAAAGAAGAAAAATTAGGAAGAGCACGAGAAAAATTAACCATCCCTTCAATTGGCGAAATAATATAAAATTCTTTACAATTTTTATGATCATTAAGATTTTTACCAGACAATAATTCTATATCAGAATTTTCACCAAATTCCTGAAGAAATTTATCGACAATTTTCTGATAAGATGAATTAGCAAATTTTGCCGCCGCATTGTAATTATTTTGTAGATTTTCAATCTCAACAAAATCTCTTAATAAAATATTAGAAATATTCTCTAGGATCTTAATCATCCTATTTAAATTTGCTGTCTTCATTTTAAAATTTTTTTATGTAAATCCAAAGCACTGAGAAAGGCATTTTCTACCCTACCAGAAATAAAATAATCGCCACAAAGAGCAAGATTTAAATTCTGATCAAATAAAGATTTTTCTGCCTCACGCAATTTTGCATTAGCATAACGCCAACGATGAATATTGACATAATCAATCTTATTTTGATCAAAATCAATGATTTTTTGTAATTGCTTCAATAATTTTTGCTGTATTAATTCTAGATCATCTTCCAAATTTTCCTTAGCCCAATCATTACTAGAATTAATAAGCATTGAAAAATTTTCTGGTCGGCTTTTTTTTGAACTATTAACCGAAATCCAGCTAATTACTGATTCCTTAACCAAGGCAGCATCAAAATCCAAATCCAAATCTTCTTTAAAACCAAGCATTAAAGAAAAACATGGCAACATCTGAACATCTTTAATAATCTGCAAATATTTAAAATTTTCTGGCAATAAATTAAGCGCCTGATGTGATGGAATTGCTAAAATTACATAATCAAAATCAGAAAAAACCTTATCTTCAATAGTTTTTAGAGCCCATTTTTGATTTCTAAAATCAATCTTACTTATTTGCTCTTTCAATCTAAGATCTAAATTCTTTGCCATAAATTTACAAAGATTATTCATTTGTGGCAAAGCAACATAATGCGGATTTTCTTCATTATTAAATTGCCATTTTCTAGTGATTTTATTATCAACTATTTCACAAAATCTAGCATCCCAAATATCAATAATTCCTTGCTGATAGGCTGTCTGACAAAATTCCTTAAATTCATCACTTTTAGCAGTAAAAAATTGGGCTCCATGATCAAAATGATAATTTTCTACCCTTCTTGTCGCCATTCTACCCCCAATTCCTCGTGATTTATCAAAAATTATCACTTCATTTTTTGCTGCCAATTTATTAGCAATGGTCAATCCGGCAATTCCTGCACCAATTATGGCAATTTTCTGATTTCTCATTTTATAATTTGAATTATTTTTAATATATCTTAGGATTTATTTGTAAATTAACAACCCCAACCTATTGGCGCTAAAAAAAACCTATGAATAAATCAATCATCTGGCTTAGAAATGATCTCAGATTATCCGATAATTTAGCAATAGATCATGTTGCCAAAAATAATCATCAAATCCTCTTTCTCTATATTCAGGATAAATCTCTTGGTTCAGCCTCCAAATGGTTTTTACATCAGTCATTAGATGCTTTTAAAAAAGATATTTATCAAAAATATCAAGCAAAATTAATAATCAAATCTGGTAATGAACAAGATATTTTAGAAAATTTAGTTAAAAAATATCAAATCAATTCTATCTTTTGGAATAGAATTTATGAACCAAAAAAAATCCAAAGAGATATTAAAATTAAAAAATATTTCAAAAATTCTGGATTGGAAATTGAAAGCTTTAATAGTTCATTGCTTTTTGAACCATTTGAAATCAAAAATCTTGCTGGGGAATTTTTTAAAGTCTTCACACCTTTCTGGAAAAAATGTCTTACTAAAATTGGTGATTTATCATTTCCAACCACAATTCCTAAGGCGCTAAATTTAATAAAATTAGAGGGGGAAGAAGATTTATCTTTAGAAAAGTTAGATCTATTAACAACAAACCCAAATTGGGCCCAAGATTGGCACAAAATCTACAAAATCAGTGAAGAATCAGCCCATGATATAGCTGATAATTTTGTTAAAAACCGAGTAGAAATTTATAAAAAATCTCGTGATTTTCCAGCCCAAAATAATACTAGCTTTCTTTCACCTTTTTTACATTTTGGTCTAATTTCACCTAAACATCTTTATTATAAAATTATACCTTATCTAGTATCAGATGATGCCAGATGCTTTTTAAGTGAAATTGGTTGGCGTGAATTTTCTTACCATCTTTTATATCATTTTCCAGAACTTCCTGAAAAAAATTTTAAAGCAAAATTTAATAATTTTCCTTGGAAAAATAACCAAGAAGATCTCAAAAAATGGCAAAAAGGAGAGACGGGATTTCCATTAATTGATGCTGGAATGAGAGAATTATATCAAACTGGCAGAATGCATAATCGCGTTAGAATGATTGTCGCTTCATTTTTAACTAAAAATCTTTTGATTGATTGGCGTCTTGGTCAAGAATGGTTTTGGGATTGTTTAACTGATGCCGATCTTGCTTCAAACTCAGCCTCTTGGCAATGGGTTGCTGGTTCTGGTGCTGACGCCGCCCCTTATTTTAGAATTTTTAATCCAATTACTCAAAGTAAAAAATTTGACCCAGAAGGAGAATATATTAAAAAATGGCTGCCAGAATTAAAGAATCTATCCAATAAAGAAATTCATCAACCACAAGATAGATCAAATTATTATCCAGAAATGATCGATCTCAAATCATCTAGAAATATGGCCTTAGCAACCTTTAAAAAAATATAATAAATTCTGAACTTTAAGGAACCTCTGAAAAACTAAAAATTGGAATTTTTAGTTTTTCAGAGGTTCCTTAAGGGTAACTAAGTTTTTAATCTAAATTTGCTTGAGCAGCAGCGATTCTAGCAATAGGAACGCGATAAGGAGAACAAGAAACATAATCTAAACCAACCTTATGACAAAAATTAACTGATTTTGGATCACCACCATGTTCACCACAAATACCTAATTTAATATTTTTTCTGGTTTTTCTGCCACCTTCTACAGCTATTTCAATCAATTTACCAACACCTTTTTGATCAAGAACTGCAAAAGGATCTTTTTCAATAATATTTTGAGCTTTATAGTCAGGTAAGAAATTACCAGCATCATCACGAGAAATACCAAGGGTAGTTTGAGTTAAATCATTAGTTCCAAAACTAAAAAACTCTGCTTCTTTAGCAATCTCATCAGCAACAATTGCCGCTCTTGGAAGTTCGATCATAGTTCCAACCATATAATTCAAATCACCAGCAAAATTAGCTTTTACCTCTTGGTAAGTATCATTAATGATTTTCCTTAAAATCTCTAATTCTTTTGGAATACAAACCAAAGGAACCATGATTTCAATTTTCGGCTCCTTACCTGTTTTCTTTTTGATATTAAAACCAGCTTCAAAAATCGCCCTAGCCTGCATCTTATAAATTTCTGGATGGGAAATACCAAGCCTACAGCCTCTGTGACCGAGCATTGGATTTTCTTCACTCAATCTAATAATTCTAGATTTAATATAATCTTTAGAAACATTAAGAATCTCAGCCATTTTGATAATATCCTTATCTTCATGAGGCAAAAATTCATGCAAAGGTGGATCAAGAAGACGAATATTTACTGGTAAACCCTCCATGATTTCAAAGATTTCTTCAAAATCCTTTCTTTGCATTGGAAGTAATTTTTCTAAAGATTCTAACCTACCATCCTTTGTTTCAGATAAAATCATTTGACGCACAGCATCAATACGATCCTCATTAAAAAACATATGTTCAGTACGACATAATCCAATACCTTCAGCACCAAATTCCCTAGCAATTTTGCAATCTTTTGCGGTTTCGGCATTAGTTCTAATTTTTAATCTTCTAATATCATCAACCCAAGACATTATGGTTCTAAAATCATCAGATAATTCAGGATCAATAGTTGGGACAGTACCTAAAATTACATCACCAGTAGAGCCATTAATGGTAATAATTTCTCCCTCCTTTATTTTCGTATTAGAAATAATAACTTCCTTAGCATCATAATTAATCTCAACTTCAGAAGCGCCACAAACACATGGGGTTCCCATGCCACGCGCAACAACAGCAGCGTGAGATGTCATGCCACCTCTAGAAGTTAAAATTGCCTTGGCAACCGCCATACCCTTAATATCCTCTGGGCTAGTTTCAGCTCTAACTAAAATAACATTTCCAGCTTTTGATTTTTCTTCAGCATCTTTTGATGAAAATACCACAATACCAGAAGCAGCACCAGGCGAAGCTGGCAATGCTTTAGTTAAAATTTTAACCTTAGCCTTTGAGTCAATTCTCGGATGTAATAATTGATCTAAAGATTCTGGAGAGATTCTTTTAACCGCCTCCTTTTGATTAATTAAACCCTCTTGCACCATATCAACGGCAATTTTTAAAGCAGCAGTAACACTTCTTTTACCTGATCTGGTTTGAAGCATCCATAATTTATTATTTTGAACGGTAAATTCAATATCTTGCATGTCACGATAATGAAGCTCCAATTTTTGATAGATATTTACTAGATCTTGATAAGCAGCAGGCATTGACTCCTCCATAGAAGGTAAATCGGATCCAGATTTAATTCTTGCTAATTTAGTAATATTTTGCGGTGTTCTAATACCAGCAACAACATCTTCACCTTGAGCATTAATTAAATATTCACCGTAAAATTCTTTTGCTCCAGTTGAAGGATCACGAGTAAAAGCAACACCAGTAGCACAATCTTCACCCATATTACCAAAAACCATTGATTGAATATTAACAGCTGTTCCCCACTCGACAGGGATATCATGAAGTTCACGATAGGTAATAGCGCGATCATTCATCCAAGAAGCAAAAACCGCTTCAATTGCGCCCCATAATTGTTCTTTAACATTTTGAGGAAATTCTTTGCCCGTTTCCTGCAAAACCTTTTCTTTAAATAAAGAAATAATTTCTTCTAAATGTTTTTCTGTTAAATCAGTATCTAAAAATATACCATATTCAGATTTTTTTTCATCCATAATTTCTTCAAAATTATAATGATCTACACCTAATACCACATCAGAATACATTTGAATAAAACGACGATAAGAATCTAAAGCAAATCTTTTATTATCACTTTTTTTAGTAAGACCAATTAATGTCTTATCATTAAGACCAAGATTTAGAACGGTATCCATCATGCCAGGCATAGAAGCCCTGGCACCAGAACGGACAGAAAATAAAAGGGGATTCTCACTATCACCAAAATTAGCTTGCAATTTTTTTTCAATCTTTGCAATAGATTCACTAATTTGAAACTCTAATTCTACCGGAAAATTTCTATTATTTTTATAATAAATATCACAAACTTCAGTAGTAATTGTAAATCCTGGAGGAACGGGTAAAGCAAGATTTGACATCTCAGCCAAATTTGCACCCTTACCACCAAGAAGATTTTTCATCGAAACATCACCTTCCGATTTTCCATCTCCGAAATTATAAACTAATTTATTTTTACTCATTTTAACTAATTAAGAAATATAATATTCAACAACTTAGAAGAATTTTACCACCTTATAACTATAGAACCCCAAGTCAATCCAGCTCCCAAAGCATTCATTACCACTATACTGCCCTTTTTGATTTTGTGATTTTGTAAATAATAATCTAAAGCCAAAGGAATTGAAGCGGCAGATGTATTAGCATGCTTATCAACAGCAATTATTGCCTGATCTTCTTTTAATCCTAACTTTTTAGCAACAGAATTTAAAATTCTAATATTAGCCTGATGTGAAACCACATGATCAAGATCATCTATAGTAAGATTAGCCAATTCTAAACTCTTTAGAACTGAGCTAGTCATTTTTTCAACAGCATTTTTGAAAACCTCCTTACCAACCATAGTAATAGCCCCTGCTTTTTGATTTAAAGATACACCGCCATCCGTTTGCAAAATATCACCAAAACTACCATCAGAATATAAAATAGAAGAAAGAATGCCAGATTCATCTTCACTTTTTGATAAAATAACAGCTCCCGCTCCATCACCAAATAAAACGCAACTATTTCTATCCTTCCAATCTAAAATTTTAGATAAAGTTTCAGCGCCAATTACCAAAATATTTTTGCAACTGCCAGATTTAATAAAATTATTAGCAATATCCAAAGCATAAACAAAACCAGAACAAACAGCTTGCACATCAAATGCAAAAGCATTTTTAATTCCCAATTTTTCTTGTATTATTGTAGCTGTTGAAGGAAAAGTGCGATCGGGAGTAGTAGTGGCAACAATAATAGCATCAATATCTTTGTCATTAAGATCAGATTTTTCTAAAGCATTTTTTGCTGCTAAATAACCAAGATCAGAAGTTAATTCATCTTCCACAACATGTCTTTCCTTAATTCCAGTTCTGGACTGAATCCAATCATCAGAAGTATCAATAATTTTTTCCAGATCAAAATTAGTAAGGATTTTCTTTGGTAAATATGAACCGATAGATGTAATTTTGCTGGTAATATTTTTCATAATGCTCCACTAATATCGTCAATATAATCTTTTTGCAAATAAGATGAAGATTCAATTTCTTCAACAATTTTATCATTAATATTATTTTCAATTAATGATATAGCAACATTGATAGCATTAGCAAATGAATTAGCATCAGCACTACCATGACTTTTAACAACAATACCATTTAGACCAATGAGCATTGCGCCATTATAGGTATTGGGATCCATTTCTTTTAATACTTTATTTAAAGATCTTTTTGCTAATAAATATCCAAGCTGGGCTATGATAGAAGATTTAAAACCTTTTTTCAAAGTATGAGATATTAATTTTGCCGTCCCCTCAATAGATTTTAAAGAAATATTACCGGTAAAACCATCTGTCACAACAACATCAACAGTACCTTTAGTAATATCATCACCTTCAACATAACCATGAAAATATTCCGCAATATCACTTTCTTTTACTAGAGTAGCTGTGCTGCGAACCATATCACTACCTTTTAAATCTTCAGATCCTACATTTAAAATACCAATTTTTGGCTTTTTAATACCATAAGCAGCTTTAGCAAAAACATAACCCATAACTGCAAATTGATAGAGAATTTCCGAACTACAATCAACATTCGCCCCCATATCAAGCATTATGGTATTTTTACCTTTAATATTTGGAATTGAAGTAACAATTGCTGGGCGATCAATATCAGGAAGCGCTCTTAAAATCACTTTAGAAATAGCCATCAAAGCACCAGTATTTCCAGCAGAAACTATAGCATCACTTTCACCTGACTTAACAGAATTAATGGCTAGTCTCATACTAGATTTTCCGCCTTTACGAAGAGCAACAGAGGGCTTTTCATCAGACGAAATATAGCTATCAGTATGTATTAAACGGGATTTTTTTTTAAGAGAACTGCAATTATTTAATATTGGAGATATTTTTTCTTCATCACCATAAATTAAGAACTCAATATCAGATCTAGCAGAAGAAAGGATATTGGCACCTTGAATTATTGACTCGGGTGCAGAATCTCCACCCATAGCATCTAGTGAAATTATTTTATTTCTAGCCACAATATTGAGTTAAAATTATAGATTACTCCTTAGCACCTACTTCCTTCTTATCTTCAGTTTCGTTAGCCTCAACTTCTTTCTCTTCTACAACTTTTTTACCATTATAATAACCGCTTGGTGAAACATGATGAGCAATTTTATCTTCACCAGTCACAGAATCAACAGTGATATTTGGAAAAGATAATTTCTTTGCACCATTGCCCGCTCTACGATTTCCCCTCTTAGATTTAGATATTTTCTTCTTTGGAACTGCCATAAAATTATAATTTAATTTAAAAGAAAAATCATATATTAACCTTTTAATAAATCAATATTGAATATGAGGCGAGATAAAAAATTAGGAATTAAAATAATTAATAACTTCTTCATTTCTTATGGAACCTCTGAAAAACTAAAAATTGGAATTTTTAGATCATTTTTTAGCAGAAATTCTGTTTCTTTTTGGTGCAATATGAACATATTGTGCCATAAAAAACTAAATTTATGCTAAAAAAGGGTCAAAAAGATCAATTTTGCTAAATACATATTTTAGTTTTTCAGAGGTTCCTTATCTCTCAATCTTTGCCAATAATCCACCCTCTTTGCTATCTCCCTTTCAAAACCCCTTTCATTTGGTTCATAATATTTAGGACGCGCCCCTTTATCTTGTAATATTTCTTCAGGAAAATATTCCTGACCAGAAAAACAATTTTTTGTGTCATGATCATAAATATATCCTTCCTTATAACCCATATCCTGCATCATTTTAGTAGGAGCATTGAGAATATATTTTGGTGGAGATTGATTATTATATTTTTTAGCATCATTTCTAGCCTCCTTATAGGCCTTGTAGCAGGAATTTGATTTTGGTGCAGTAGCGCAATAAATCACTGCATTTGCTATAACATAATCACCTTCTTTTTTACCCAAAAAATGATATGAATCTTTGGCAGCCAAAGCCTGAATCAAAGCATTAGGATCAGCCATAGCAATATCTTCACTGGCAAATCTAACAATTCTTCTAAGAATATAATTTGGATCTTCTCCAGCTTCTAACATTCTAGCTAAATAATAAAGAGAAGCATCGACATCTGACCCTCTCATTGCCTTATGAAGAGCACTGATCAAACCATAATGACTATCACTTTTTTTGTCATAAATTGCCATTTTCTTTTGCAAAATATCTGACAATTCTTTTAGATCTATTAATTTATTTGAATCAAATAAAAATAATTCTTCACATAAATTTAAAAGATATCTGGCATCTTTAGCTGCAATTTCTATTAATTTTTTCCTAGAATCTTGAGTTAATGGTAATTTTTTGCCATAATATTCTTCAGCTCTTTTTATTACCAATTCTAAATCAAAATCTGATAAAGGCTTTAATTCCACAACTCGACATCTAGATAAGAGAGCAGAATTTAATTCAAAAGAGGGATTTTCGGTTGTAGCGCCAATTAAAATAATTGTGCCATCTTCAATATAAGGTAAAAATAAATCCTGCTGGGATTTATTAAAGCGATGAATTTCATCAATGATTAAAATTGTATTTACAGACTGATCTTCTCTTCTTTTTATAGCTTCATTAAAAACTTTTCTAACTTCTGACGCTGTGCTATTAGTTGCCGATAAAATTTGAGAGTGATAATTTGGTAATTTAGCTAAAATTTTAGCAATAGAGGTTTTGCCACAACCAGCCCTGCCCCATAATATTAATGAAGGTATTTTTTGCGATTTAATTATTCTGGTTAAAATGCCATTTTGGCCTAAAAGATGATTTTGACCAATAATTTCATCAATTGATTTTGGTCTTAAAATATCAGCAAGAGGCTGATAAATTTGAGTTTGATTATTTTGTATTAGAGGTTCCAATTTTACAGGATAAACTGGATTTATAAGGTTGGCGGGTAGAAAAACCCGCCAATATAATAAATATCAATTATCATTAAAAAAACTATTATAAGAATAAACGATATAGCATAAATTACTCCGAAAATCAAAAGATCTTCTTGCGTCATTTGCGCTATATTGTTTATTTTTTAATGATAATTGGTAAATTATATATTTTCAGCAATATGTTTAACTGCAGTTCCAACAGTATCAATTTTTTCAGCAGCATCATCAGGAATTTCAATTCCAAATTCTTCTTCAAAAGCCATAACAAGTTCAACTTGATCTAAACTATCAGCGCCTAAATCATCAACAAAAGCAGCAGATTCAACAATTTTATCTTCTTCAACACCCAGATGATCGATAATGATTTTTTTAACTTTATCAAAAACTTCTTTATTATCAGACATATTCTTTAAATTAATTTATTAATATTTATTTTAATTTCCAAACGGACTGGGACCAATTTAATTATTTGCTTTTTAAATGCAATAGAAAATTAATATATTATTTATTTGCCCTTTCAACATAAGTTAAATCTTCCATTCTGACAACTATTTTATCTTCAGCAGTAATAAATTGCGGCACCATAATTTTAACGCCATTTTCTAAAATAGCAGGTTTAAAAGATGAGGTTGCTGTCTGGCCCTTTACCACAGATTCAGTTTCCGAAATAGACATGGTAATATGCTCAGGAAGCCTTATATTGATTGAATTATCATTGCAATATTCAACTGTTATTTCCATTTCATCTTGTAAAAATGGTAATTGCTCATGAAGTAAATTTTGGTTAAAATTAAAAGATTCAAATGTTTCCATATCCATAGCAATCAAATCATCACCTTCCATATATTGATATTGAAATTTTTTACTTTCTAAATGAGCTTTTTCTATAGTTTGAGTGGAAATAAATCTGACATTATTTTTTGTACCATTAATGATATCCTTCATCTCAACTTGAACATAAGCCCCACCCTTTCCAGGCTTAACATGATTTCTTTTTAAAACCTGCCAAAGATTATTTTGATATTCAATAACATTTCCAACCTTAATAGAATTTGCATTTATTTTCATATTATTTAAATATATTTATTAAAAAGAATTATCTTTAGATATAAAAATTTTAATTTATTTTTTTAAAAAAACTAGTTTTATGAAAAAAATCCTTGGAATTGACCCAGCACTTAGAAAAACAGGCTGGGCCATAATAGAAAAAAATAATAATTCTCTAAATTTCATAGCATCTGGTACAATAAAAACTAATGATAAGGAATCTATGGCGGAGCGTCTGTCAGATTTACATTATCAATTGGCAGAAATTATTGAAGAATATTGGCCAGAGGAAGTGGCTATTGAAGAAACCTTTGTTAATAATAATTCACTTTCATCATTAAAATTGGGTCAAGCTAGAGGGGCAATAATTGTCAGCTGCGCTATATTCAAATTAAAAATCTCTGAATATGCTTCCACAACTGTTAAAAAGACAATTTCTGGAATTGGCAGAGCAGATAAAAATCAAATTGCTACAATGGTTAAATATCTTATGCCAAGAGCAGAATTTAATAATGCTGATGAATCGGATGCTATTGCTATTGCTATTTGCCATAATAATCATTTGAGATAATAGAATTATATCAATTATTCAATAAAAGTGATCAAAACACTTTTTTTAACTCAAAATGTTTGATAGGACATAAAAAAAGCGATGATTAAATTAATAATCATCGCTAAAAATAAAATATATTTTTAAAAATTCTAACTAAGCCTTAGATTCTTTCTTTGTAAATTTTCTAGATTTTAATTTAATTTCATCTAATTTACCAGATTTCTTCAATTTATTAACTATTTGTTTTTTTAATCTTAAACCAAAATCAGTTAATTTACTCGAACGGCAATTAACAATAAAATTATCAAAACCAGAATTTTTATTGATAGTTCTAATAGCCTTAGTTGAAAGTTTTTTAAATTTAACTTTCACACCTAAAATTTTACTATCAAAAGAAGCAGATTTTAAATTAGGATAGAATTTTCTTTTAGTCTTCTTATTAGAGTGGGAGACATTATTCCCACTCCTAATAGTTTTTGAAACTAATAAATCACAAATTTTACTCATTATAAATATATATTAACTACTTAACATCAGCACAAAGATTAGTAGCATCATCTCCAGATATTACAGAAATAATTGATGGTGCACCGAAGAATGTCGCAATACCAGCAGCAACCGAAATCATTAAGCCCCAAGAAACCTTACCAGTAAAGAAGCCAATACCAACTGAAATTACACCAACAGCAGCAAACGCCTTACCAGCATTACCACTAGCAATCTGATATACTCTACAAACAGCATCAACCAATTTGTTATTATTCACATCTTCTTTGGCCCAAACACATGAGGCAGTAATAACAGCGCATTGTAGCTTATCTAAGGATACACATTTAACAGTTTTATCAGCAGCTGCAGTAGCTAATTTACAGCTAGAAGTAGCATTTGCTGCACTTGTCTGACATATTGCATTACCCGAGACAGAGAATGTTGGCCTAGTAAGACAACCACCGCCGGAAGTAGCTGTCGAGGTTCCACCGCAAAATGCAGCATTATTAATTTGAGCTTGAGTTAAAAGAAACGTTCCCGAACTACCTAACGGTTTGCAACCAGCTTCTGCATCACCATTACCAAAAATCCCGGATGAAATTGAAGGAATTGTCAGCATGACAAAAAGGGATAAAAGACTAGCTCTGAAGAATTTAGTAAATTTATTTTTTACTATATTTTTTTTATTTTCTATTTTTTTCATTTTTTCTACATATATTAAGATTAACAGGTGACTTATATTTAAAAATATATAATTATTTGTCAAACAAAAATTTAAGTCACAAACTACACTGTAACATAAAAATAAACATTTTTCAAGATCAAATTGTTAAAAATAATAAATAATATCATATTTCCTAAATCCTGCCTCATTTGCAACAAGATCATAAAAAATGGTTTATTTTGCTTCGATCATTGGCGTAAAATTAATTTTATAACCAAACCTTATTGTAAAATTTGCCATTTACCATTTGAATATAAAATTGATAATAAGTTACTTTGCGGAGGATGTTTGGCAAAAAAACCACATTATAAAAAATTAGTGGCTGCTTGCAAATATGATGATGAATTGATGAGTTTAATTGTAAAATTTAAATTTTTTGATCAAAGCCATTTAGCAAGAGAATTATATCAATTGATTTTTCCAAAATTAGAGGAATTTATTACTAAGATTGATTTTATAGTGCCAGTGCCACTTCACAAAAAAAGATTAAAAGATCGGAAATATAATCAGGCTTTATTTTTGGCAAAATTTATTAGTAAGAAATCTAAAATTAAATTATTGCCAGATTTATTGATAAGAAGCAAAGAAGGTAAAAATCAAATTGGCCTTAATAAAAGAGCCAGAATAGAAAATGTTAAAAATGCTTTTGAGTTAAATAGAAAATATCAGGATTTGATTCAGGATAAAAATATTTTATTAATTGATGATGTGGTTACGACTGGTGCAACTATTAATAATTGTAGCAAAGTCTTGAAGAAAAATGTTGGAGATATTTTTGTTGGGGCAATTGGTAAGAGAATGTTGTAATTTCAATATATTTACTAATTAATCTTATGAAATTTTTGAATTTTTTTAACTAAATTCTGATATTTTTCTGGCGCATCTTCTTTACCTAATAACCAATTATATATTTCAAGATCATCCTCTTCTAAAAAAGAAGTATAGATATTTAATTCATCATTAGAAAAATTTTCTAACTCACTTTTGGCAAAATTACCAATAAGAATATCATTTTCCTTACAGCCACGATGAATTGATTTATAAAGATTTTGTTTGAGTGTAAATTCTCGATTCATAAATTATTTAATAAACCCCTTTAAATACCACAATAAATATAATAGCAATCATAATCACAGTTGGAACTTCATTAATAATACGATAGAATTTTTCACTATGTTTATTTTCTCCCTTTTCAAATTTTCTTTGGCAACAACCTAAATAAAGATGAAATAATAGTAATAATATAACCAAAGTCATTTTTGCATGAAGCCAAATACTGGATCCAGTAAGATGAATTAACCAAATTCCAAAGAAAAAACTTAAAAATCCAGCAATATTAATAATATATTTATATAATTTTCGTCCCATAATGGTTAAAATTTTACTAGCATCGGAGCCAAATTTTACCTGAGTGTGATAAACAAAAATACGAGGGAGATATAAAAGGCCCGCCATCCAAGAAATAATGGATATAATATGTAAAGCTTTAACTATATAGTAAGTATTTTCTCCAAAAAACATAGGACTTGATTATTATTGGAATTAAAATTAGGCTTTTATAGTGACTCCTACCCTTGAGAAACCTCTAAAAATTAATATGAATTATGAAAATCTTATCTGGAAATAGCAATAAATTTTTAGCCAAGAAAATCTCTGAAAATCTAAATTTACCATTAGTTAAAGCTGAAATTACAAGATTCGCTGATAATGAAGTATATGTTGAAATAAAGGAGAATGTTCGCGGTGAAGATATTTTTATCATCCAATCAACTTCTTGCCCTGCTAATGATAATATTATGGAATTATTAATAGCAATTGACGCCTTAAAAAGAGCCTCCGCCAAAAGAATTACTGCGGTAATCCCCTATTTTGGCTATGCTAGACAAGATAGAAAGTCCCTACCCCGCACACCAATATCAGCAAAATTGATTGCCGATATCATTACTAAAGCTGGAGCAGATAGGGTTTTAACTATGGATTTACATGCAACACAAATTCAAGGCTTTTTTGATATTCCAGTTGATAATTTATTTGCAGCACCAATTTTTGCCAATGATATTAAAAAGAATTTTAAGGATAGAAATCCTATGATTATCTCACCTGATGTCGGTGGCTTGATAAGAGCCAGAGCTATTGCCAAGAAAATAGATGCCGAACTTGGTATAGTTGACAAAAGAAGACCAAAAGCTGGCATTAGTGAAGTGATGAATATAATTGGCGATGTAAAAGGTAAAGATTGCATTATTATTGATGATATCGTTGATTCTGGCGGAACTTTATGTAATGCCGGAGATGCCCTAATTAAAGCCGGAGCAAACTCAGTTTTTGCTTATATTACTCATGGTATTTTATCTGGCAAAGCAATTGAAAAAGTTAAAAATTCTAGCTTTGAAACTTTAGTAATTACTGATTCTATTGATCAACATGAAAATACTAATTTAACCAATAAAATAAAAATCCTTTCAATCGCTGATCTTTTTGCAACGGCAATAAATAACACGACCTTAGAAAAGTCGGTTTCAACCTTATTTGACTAACTTAAATGCTAAGAATTATTAAAGAGCTCTTTTTTCCACTTAAAATTAACCATATAAATGATAATAATTCTCTTAATATACTATGTCAGGAGATAGAAAAATATAAAATATGCGCTATCGATACTGAATTTATGCGTAATCGGACCTATTATCCAATTTTATGCCTCATTCAAATAAATGTTAATAATAATCTATATATTATTGATCCAATTGCCTATAAATTAAATCTAAGCCCGATATATAAAATATTATCAGATAAGAAGATTAAAAAAATCATACATTCTGCTAGGCATGATTTGGAAGTTTTGTTTTTCAATAAAAAAAATAAAAATTATAATAACATAATTGACACGCAAATCATGGCCAATTTTTATGATCTTAATTATAATGTTGGTTATAAATTATTAACAAAAAAATTATGTTATAAAAAATTATGCGGTGAATCGCAAAGAAGTAATTGGAAAAAAAGACCTCTAACAGAAAAACAAACAAAATATGCCGCATTAGATGTAAAATATCTAATAAAAATCTATCATAAATTAGAAAAGAAACTAAAAAAACAAAATAAGCTCTCTTGGTTTAAATGGGAGATGGATAATTTTTCTAAAAAATGTCAAGATCATGACCCTTCAACTCCAGAAAATTTAATTAAAAGATTTTCAATTGGCAAAAAAAATGCAAACTATATCCGAAATATTAAATTATTAGCTAAAATCAGAGATGATATATCCAAAAAAGTTGATCTGCCACGAAATTTCGTTATTCATGATGATATAATTGAAAAAATTCTAAAAGATGAACCAAAATCTATTGCAGAATTAGAAAAATATAAATCTATTAATAAAAAAGTCTTAGATAGTGATAAAGAGAAAATAATTGATATTTTTAACTTACCAAAAGATGAAGATATAAAAATAGAAAAGCCAGCAAAAATAACTAAATTTAATAAAAGAAATAGTGCTACCTATAATAAAATTAGAAATATTTTAGAAGAAGTTTCAAAAGATCATTCGATTGATAGATCATTTATCATTAGCGATAAAAACTTAAAGAATATTATTGTAAAAAATATAAAAATATCTGAAATATTGCAAAATTGGAGATTTGAAATTTTTGGAAAAAAAATAAAAAATATATTAGTAAAATAATATACCATTTGCAATATAAAATTTTATTTATTATAAAAATTAAACATTAACTAGTTTTTAATCAATTTTACTTAATCAGCATGACTAAAAAGAAGAAACCAACAACTCCTATAGAAAAAATTAAACAAGCAATTTTAACCAAAATATCAGCCCTATCGATATTTATTGTCTTGATTGCTATTATCATAAATTTTGGGTTTTTACAATATAGTAAATCAAACTCTAATTCTATCATTTCCGATTCTCAGATAGCAAAATGGATTGATGAAAATCCAATGGCTATAATTAATTCTGTAAAAAAAATGCAGATGGAAGAAGCTGAAAAAGCAAGAAAAGAGAGGGATAAAATAGTAAAAGAAAAAATACCCGCTAAAATGGATGAGCTGGTTAAAGATGATTTAGATGGTACTTTTAGCACTAAAAAACCTGATGTAAATATCGTTGAGTTTTTTGATTATAATTGCAGTTATTGCAAAAGAGTTGAATCTACTGTAAATAAATTAAAATCTGAAAAAAATATCAGAATTGTTTATAAAGAATATCCAATTTTAGGAAAATCTTCTGAAGATCTATCTAAAGTTGCAATTGCTGTTAATCTTATCTCTCCTAGTAAATATTCATTATTTCATCATAAATTAATGAAATCTAATGCTAGATCTAAGGAAGAAGCTATAAAAATTGCTGGAAAAATTGGCATCAATGTTGCTAGTTTAAAATCTGCATTAAAAAAGCATAAATCTAAGATTGAAGATAAAATTGAAAAAAATAGAAATTTAGCAAGAGAACTTAGCATTACTGGCACTCCTGCCTTTATAATTGGTAACCAATTAATCCCAGGTGCCGTTGGTATCAAAGAAATTAAAGAAGCCATTAAAGAAGCCAGAAAAAACAAATAATTAATGGAATCAAACCAAACCTCGATAGCTGATTTATCTGAAGATCAAAAAAAGATAATTTATGCTATTGAGGATGGTTATAGTGTTTTTGTTACTGGTAGTGCTGGTACTGGTAAATCCCACCTTTTAAGATATCTTAAAGAAAATTATTTAGATTCAGGTCTTCATATTACTGCAAGTACTGGAATTGCAGCCGTTAATGTTGGCGGACAAACCATACATTCTTGGGCTGGTATTGGTCTGGCTAACATCCCTCTTGAAAATATTCTAGAAAATATCCTATCAAAAAAATTTAGCTATCTCAGGCGCAGAATCAGAACAACTATAATGCTGGCCATTGATGAAATATCAATGATTTCAGCAGAAGTTTTTGACATATTAGATAATGTTTTTCGAACTGTGAGGGATGATGAAAGACCTTTTGGTGGCATTCAGATGATTTTATTTGGAGATTTTTTTCAATTACCACCGATCTCCAAAGATTCCACTACTGAAAATAATTTTTGTTTTAATTCCCTAGCTTGGCAAAATTTAGATCCAAAAATATTTCTCTTAAAAACAGTTTTTAGACAAAAAGATCCAAAATTTGTTAGAATATTAGACAATATCAGATCTGGTAAAATAGATGAAGAGGATAGAGAAATATTATCATCAAGAATTGAAGCTGTAGATCATGATCAAAATATCAAGCCAACCATTCTTTCAACTCATAATCGTCAAGTTGAGGCAGTTAATGTCAAGGAATTAGCAAAAATTAGCTCGGAAAGTAGATTTTTCCAGGCAAAATTTACTGGTGATGCTAAAAAAAGAGAATTTTTAAAAAAAAATTGTCTAGCTAATGAAAATTTAGAATTAAAAATTGGCGCCCAAGTAATGATGCTTAAAAATACTCATCAAAAACATGGTATAATTAATGGTTCACTTGGTATAGTAAAGGATTTTCATAGTAAAACTGGATATCCCATAGTTAAATTTAATAATGATAAAATTATCGTTATCACGCCAGAAATTTGGTCTTCTGAAAAATTTGATAAAACCAAGGGGCAAATAAAAGTGGAAGCGTCAATTGAGCAAATACCCTTAATTTTATCTTGGGCCATGACCATACATAAATCACAAGGCATGACTCTTGATAAAATCAAATGTAATCTGGCTAATGTTTTTAGTGAAGGTCAAATTTATGTTGCACTTTCAAGGGTCAAAACAATTAATGGCTTATTTATCAATAATATCAATTTTGACAAAATCAGAAGTAATGATAATATTGTTGAATTTTATCGCAAGATTGAAGAAAGATCATAGCAAATATTTTTATTTAGTTACTCTTTAAAAATTAAAAACTTGCAACCTTTTTAAAAATTTGATATGATGAAATATTGCAAAGCAATTTATTAACTTTAATTTGACATAATCATGCCTAATTTACTGAAAACATCAGATCTAGCAGCAAAATTCTTCACTACAAACGATCTCAACAAACCAGAACTTAGTAGTGTGCAGTCACCTCCTTTATCAAAATCTTTACCAGCATTTTTAAATCAACAAGAGGAGAAACTTAAAGAAAATAGTTTTTTTTAAAAAATTAAGTAACGGAGAGGAAATTTTATCCACTGTTATGAAAATTATAGAAAAAAGTCCAAAATTACAATCTAAAATACTAATTGCACTGATGGGTGGTGATGCAAATGGTCGTGACCTTCCTGATGACGATCAAGAAAGTTTAGATAATATATTAAAACAACAATCTCCAGAACTTTATAAATTAGCTACAGCTATAGTAAATGGTAATAATGGTATAAAAATTAATACCGATAAATTTTTAGAGGAATTACCAAGATGTAAAGAAGCAATCATGAACAAAGAAGAAGCATTATTGGAAGCGAAAAGTGAGAAAGAAAGAGAGTTACAAGAACAAAATATAACAGAAACAACAACACGGACACAGCCAATATCTATATTAGGACTCGATAATACAATAAAAGGCGTATTATCAAACGGAGATGAAACAGATAGTCATGATACCCCCAATCTATTAGAAGGTAATAAGTATAAAATTACCTTAAAAGCTACCGGAGATTCTTTTATAGATGATTCCACCAGAATAATCGAAATATTACGTAATGGAACAATGGTTGCAGGTGGCGCCAGAAGTTCTGGATCTGAAACAACATTAGAATTTATAGCTGATCAGGGTGGAAATTATAAAATGCTAGTCAGAGGTGATCAAGAAAATACAAAATTTCCATTTAGCTATGAAGCAGAAATGGAAATAGTTAAGAAAGTAGAACAAACACAAACATCAACAACACCACAAGCGTCAACATTAGAAGATCGCGATGATGATAGAGCAACATCACCAAAACCCTCTTTTGCGGTAACGACAGCGCTGGCAGCAGTAGTTGCGTTCGTATCAGGAAAAGGAAAATAAAGACAGGGGAGAGCATCCAATTTAACCATTGATAGTTAAAAGTCTACTTCTCCAAAGGAACAACATATAATTCTAACCTATGATCAACTAATTTATAGCCATAATCTCGAGCAATTTTTTCCTTTAATTGCTCGATTTCCTCATTGTAAAATTCAATAATTTGACCGTTTTTAACATCTACCAAATGATCATGATGATCATCTTCATTAATTTCTTCATATCTAATCTTACCTTCACCAAAATCATGTTTAGCAATAATATTATTTTCTTCAAAAATCTTTAAAGTACGATAAATTGTAGCAATACCAATATTGGGAGAAATTTTAGAAACCCTACTCCAAATTTCCTCAACACTAGGATGATCATCAGATTCCGAAACAACCTGAGCAATTATTCTTCTATTTTTTGTTAATTTGATATTTTTTTCCTCACAAATTTTTTCAATTTTTGAAGTCATTGATCTTGTTTTTAATGATTAAATAAGGTAGCATTTGGACATATTAATCCAGTCACAAACTAGTTGCTTATTTTAACAATAAGATTTTTAATTTAAATTATCCTAAAAAAGCAACTAGTTTGTGACTGGATTAATAGAGCAACTACCATAATTAAATCATATATTATTGCAAAATGTCAAATAAAAGAAAATCATTAGATAAACTTTCTCAACATCTAACATTTGACGACGTTCTTTTAACGCCAGCCTATTCTGAGGTTATGCCACACATGGCTAATACTAAAACCAAAATTACCAAAAATATTGAACTTAATATACCGCTAATTTCTTCAGCAATGGATACGGTTACTGAATCAAAATTAGCAATTGCCATGGCCCAAAATGGTGGCATTGGTTGTATTCATAAAAATCTTACTCAAAAGGAACAAATTGATGAAGTTAAAAAAGTAAAAAAACATGAATCTGGTATTGTTATTAATCCTATCACTATAACCCCTGACAAAACTATCTCTGAAGTTATTCATATTATGGCTAAGGAAGGTATTTCTGGCATTCCTGTTACTGAAAATGAAGATAGTAATAAATTAATTGGTATAATTACCAATCGTGATGTTAGATTTGCCACCGATAAGAAGGCGTTGGTCAAAAATCTTATGACTAGTGAAAATCTAGTTACTGCCAAAAAAAACATCACTAAAACTGAAGCCAAGCATTTATTACATCAGCATAAAATTGAAAGAATTTTAATCGTTGATGATAATTATAATTGCACTGGGCTTTTAACTAATAGGGATCTTAGAAAATCCAAAGAATTTCCTCATTCCTGCAAGGATTCTCAATCAAGATTAAGAGTTGCAGCAGCAATTGGTACTGATAAAGATAGTATTAAAAGGGCTGAGGCTTTAATTGAAGCTGATGTTGATATTCTTATTGTTGATACGGCGCATGGACATTCCAAGCCAGTTATCGATATTATTAAACATCTTAAAAAACATCATCCAAAAACTGATATTATAGCTGGAAATATTGCCACTAAAGAAGCTGCTCTGGCATTGATTAAAGCTGGTGCTGATGCGGTGAAGGTTGGTATTGGTCCTGGATCAATTTGCACTACCAGAATTGTTGCTGGTGTTGGTGTACCACAATTATCCGCTATTATGGATATTGTAGAAATATGTGAAAAACATAAAATTCCTTTAATTTCCGATGGTGGAATTAAGTTTTCTGGAGATTTAGCTAAAGCAATTGCAGCTGGCGCTAATGCTGTTATGGTTGGTGGAATTTTAGCTGGTACTGACGAATCTCCTGGAGAAATTACTTTATATAAGGGAAGATCATATAAAACATATCGCGGCATGGGATCAATTGGCGCTATGGCTCGCGGCTCTGCTGATCGATATTTCCAAAAAGAAGTTCAAGATAAGATGAAATTAGTTCCAGAAGGTGTCGAAGGTAGAGTTGCTTGTAAAGGACCAGCTAGTGATGTAATTCATCAAATGATTGGCGGATTAAAAGCTGCAATGGGTTATACTGGTAATAAAACTATTAATGAGATGCGTAAAAATTGTCATTTTAACAAAATCAGTAATTCCGCACTTAGGGAAAGTCACCCTCATAATATTCAAATTACTAGCGAAACTCCAAATTACACCACTAATTAATTTTAGCATTCATGCAAAATATCATTGGTAACTTTACAATCCAGCATTTTCAGGAAACTGGCAGTAGCAATGATTTGGCTTTTGAATTGATTAAAAATAATCAAGCTTTTAATAAGCATCTTATAATTACCGATAAACAATTAGCAGGAAGAGGAAGATATGATAGAAAATGGCTTTCTTTTCCCGGTAATTTATATTTTTCAACAATCATTACTGTTAAAGATCTTGATAACATCTATAATTACTCCTTATTAACAGCCTGTATTTTAGGTTCGACTCTTGAAAAATTTCAGATAAAAACCAAATATAAATGGCCTAATGATATTATATTTTGTGATAGAAAATTGGCAGGAATCTTGTTGCAAATGCAAAATATCAATAAAATTAATTATTTAATTATTGGTATTGGACTCAATCTTAAAGATGCGCCAGATTATGCAATTTCTTTAAAAGAATTTAATATTTCCAGAGAGGATTTTTTAGAAGAATTTACCAAAATTTTTGATCAATATCTAACAAAATATCAAGAATTTGGTTTTTTACCAATTAAAAATGAATGGAAAAAAAATTCTTATAAAATTGGAGAGGAAATCAAATTATCCAATGATAAAGAAGGTATTTTTACTGATATTGATGATGATGGAAATTTATTATTAAAAAATGATGCTGGTAAAATTGATAAGATTTTATCTGAAGAGGTTTTTGTTTAAAGACGGGAAGTGGTATTGTGCAATTATGGGGATTAAAAAATATTAAATAATGACAAAAAAAATTCAAAATCTAATAAATCAATTATCAGAACAAAATATCAATTATTTTCTAATTCCAAATTCTGATCAATTTCTTAATGAATATCTACCAAATTCGGAAAAAAGAATTGAATTTTTAACTAATTTTGACGGTTCAAATGCTTTTATTATTTTAAATAAGGATCAATGCTATTTTTTTACTGATTCACGCTATTTAATTGCAGCAAAGAAACAAATTGACAATAAAATATTTAAAATTATTGATATTGCTGACGAAAATCCTCAAAATTTTCTGATTAAAAATTGTCAAAATCAAATAATTGCTTTTGATCCAAAATTACATTCAGCTAAATTTATTCAAAATTTAAAAAATAAAGATCTTAATCTAAAATCTATTTATAATTTCTTTGACCAAAATCCGATTGATGAAATTTGGCAAGATAGAAAGATTGCAGAAAAAGAAATTTTTCTACATCAAGAAAAATTTACTGGTCAAAATTGGCAAAAAAAACTAGAAAATTTATATTCCAAAATTAATCCAAATTCTGATGCTGTTTTTATTTCTGCAGCAGAATCTTGCTCATATTTATTTAATATCCGATCCTTTATTATTGATTATGTCCCAACCTGCCCTTCTTACGCTTTAATAGGTCAAAATAAAGAAATTTTATTATTTTTAGATGATAAAAATCTTAACAAAAAAGCCAAAGAATCTCTAAAAGGAATTAATATTACAAATTTTGATAATTTATCTGACAAAATAGCAAATTTTTGCAGTAAAAATAAAATCAAAAATCTAGAAATTGATCTTAATCAATGTAATTATGATATTTTAGATATTTTAGAGCAAAATAAATTAAATCTTATCGATAAAATAGATCCCACATTATTGCAAAAAGCTGTCAAAAACCAGACTGAAATTACTGGTATGAAAGAAGCTCATGAAAAAGATGCTCTGGCTCTGATCAAATTTCTTCATTGGTTAGAAAATTATAAAAATAAATCAGAATTATCTGAAATTATCTGCTCACAAAAATTACTAGAATTTAGATCAGAAGATAAGGATTTTATTTGCCCAAGTTTTGAAACAATTTCAGGATTTGCTGAAAATGGTGCTATAATTCATTATAAAGCTAGCAAAAAAACTAATAAATATTTTAACAAGGATTCGCTTTATCTAGTCGATTCTGGCGGACAATATCAATGTGGTACAACTGATATTACTAGAACTATTGCTATTGGCAGGCCCTCGGAAAAGCAAAAAAGGGATTTTACCTTGGTTTTAAAAGGTCATATTGCTCTGGCCGAAGCTAAATTTCCTATTGGCACTAGAGCCGATCAATTAGATATTTTAGCCAGGCAATATCTATGGCAAAATGGCAAAAATTATGGTCATGGAACAGGACATGGCGTTGGATATTTTTTAAATGTTCATGAAGGACCCTGCTCTATTTCGCCAAGATTTAACCATTTTCCATTAGAAGAAGGTATGATTCTTTCCAATGAGCCTGGTTTTTATCTTGAAAATGAATATGGCATTAGAATAGAAAATTTGATTTTAGTTAAAAAATCTCAAAATAATGGGTTTTTAGAATTTGAAACAATTACTTTAGTGCCGATTGATTTAAATCTAGTAGATTTTGATTTGTTAAATGATGCTGAAAAAAATTGGCTAAAAAATTATCATCAAAGAATTGGTGATTTAGAAGAAAAATATAAAGATTTTTAAATTATACCATTTCTCAACTTTAAAGTAACCTTTGTTGCTAGGGGGTATCGGATATTTTAATTATGATTTTTTGATGGAAATATTGGAGGTATTTTCTCATAAAAATCATAATTAAAATTGTCGACAACCCAGAAATTTACAAGATAAAATTATTACTAAAATATGTCCAATATTTCAGGTAAAATTTTATCAATAAATTTACTTAAATTTACCTACAGCAAAAATTGCTTTAAAGATGGGAAATGGTATTATTCAAATATCAGTAAATCAGTGTCGAATCTGCCCTTGAGATGTAGATATAATCTCTGATTAGAAATTATTGGACGATGTTGGATCTTTTTACTAAATTTATATTTTTTTGATATTTCTCCATCAAAAGGCGATATTAAAAGCATTTCCTTATTAGAGTTAGTTAAAATAAGATTATCCCCCGCTAGAATCAGGCCAAAATAATGAATAAATTTATTTTTAGAATAATATTTTTCTAATTGTTTAAAGAATTTGATAGTACCAGTTTTTCTATATAGGCAAATGAGACGATTCTCATTATCAATTAAATAGATAAAATCAGCTGCCAACCAAAAATTAGAAATTGAGGAAAGATTTTTTTGCCATAATTTCCTCTTATTTTCTAAATTAACAGCAATCATTAAGTCGCCATTACCTATAATATAAAGAATATCATCTCTAATAATTGGCGCAGCATCAATATCATCTAAAATAAAATTAGAGCTAATAGCGCGATTAGCATTTAATTCATAAAAATCAGCTACAGCAGCAGTTTCTTGATCTAAAATATAAACTTCACCAGAAGAATAGGCAGAAATTATCTGATTTTTATAAATTACCGGATCAGCAGAACCAAAAATAACAGTTTTTTTAATTATACCATTATGAACCCATTTTATATTACCATTTTCTTTATTTAGGGCGTAAGTTTTGTTATCATTACTGATGAGGTAAAGATTATCTGCATGGATTATTGGCCTGGAGATAGGAATTGAGGCTAGTTTTTTTGACCAAATTATATCAGCATCTTTAGCCCTAACTGCAACAACTTCATTAAAACCAGTTGTAATATATATTTTATCCTGATCATAAAAGATTTTTCCTTGAGAAAGATTTTTAATATTGAGCCAATTAATGATTCTTTTGCGATAAATTAATTTGTTATCCTCTAAATTCCTAGCTGATAAATTCCCCCTCGCATCTAAAGCATAAATAATATTATCCCAAATAATCGGATTTGAAATCATATCATAACGACTTGAGGTAACATAGCCGTTGCGGATTTTTTTAATTTTTTTGATTTGATTATTTAAGGCAAAATTTTCAGCTTTTTTGGAATTTCCATAAAATATACCATTAAAATTATTATTTTTAATTTGTTTTGGTAATTTTATCTCTTTATTTTCTAATTTTTGATCAATTTTTGGCGTAAAATCAGTAAAAAATACCGAAATAGCATCTTTTGAAATTTCATCTTCTTTATTGCAAGAAGTAAGTAATAAAGAAAGAAATATGATCTGGATAATTTTAATAAATGTCATATAGAATAATTCTATTACTTTCCTGTTGAGCCGAAGCCACCTCTTCCTGTGTCTGTTAAATCGTCTATCATTTCCATTGTAAAAATATCAAGAGATCTGACAAGCATTTGAGCAATTTTATCACCCTTATTAATTTCATAATTTTGATGACCTAAATTATGCAAAATAACACCAATTTCTTTGCGATATTTATTATCGATTGTTCCTGGAGAATTAGTGATGGTAATGCCATGTTTTAAAGCTAGGCCAGATCTAGGACGAATATCGGCTACCGCAAATTTTTTTATCTTTTCTTCTGTAATTTCATTAAAAGCCCAATTATCACCATCAAAAATTGGCAGTTCCAAAGCAATACCAGTTTTAATTAAAATCCTTGATCCTGGCTTTAAGATATATTGATCTGAGGTAATTTCTGGAATATCAATATCTTTTAAAAAATTGCCACAAAAATTATCAACATATAAATCCCAAAGATCTCCTGGATTTTCTTTAGTTGGTTTTTTTGCAGTTTTTGTTAATAATTTTACTCTAAATTTCATAATTTTTATTTATTAATTAACCTATTCAGGTAAAGAAAATTTAATAGTTTCTTTCTTGCCCTCCATCAATTCTATTTTACAATTATTATCAAGTAATTTCTGTAACCTCTCTATCACCTTTTCAACCAAAATTTCAGGAGCTGAAGCACCAGCTGTAATACCAATATTAGCAATACCCTCCAACCATTCTTCTTTAATAAAACTCTCATTATCAATTAAATAAGATATGGCACCGCTTTCAATTGCCAAATCCTTTAATCTATTAGAATTTGAGCTATTTTTAGAACCAATAACTAATATCAATTGAGATTTTTTAGCTAAATCTCTTACAGCATTTTGACGATTTTGAGTAGCATAGCAAATATCTTTCTTATATAATCTTTGCTCTATTTTTGGAAATCTTTGACTAAGAATTTTAATAATTTCTTTAGTGTCATCAAGACTTAATGTTGTTTGAGTAACAAAAGCAATTTTATCAGGATTTTTTACTTGCACTTTTTTAGCATCTTCTTGATCTGAAACTAAAATTACTTCTTGATTAACCCTACCCTTTGTACCTTCAACTTCAGGATGGTTTTTATGACCAATGAGAATAATTTCATAATCTTGCTCTTCATATTTTTGTGCTGCCTTATGAACCTTACTAACTAAAGGGCAAGTGGCATCAATAATTTTTAAATTACTATCATTTGCTTCATTTTCCACCTTTTTAGAAACGCCGTGAGCTGAAAAAATAACATTGGCATTTTTTGGAATATCAGAAATATTATCAATGAAAATTGCTCCTTTATTTTTAAGATCATTAACGACAAATTTATTATGAACAATTTCATGCTTAACATAGATTGGGCGACCAAATTTTTTTAAAGCATTTTCAACGGTAGTAATTGCTCTTGTGACACCAGCACAAAAACCTCTAGGATTGGCAAGAAAAATATTAACGGACATAAAAACCTGCTAAAATTTGCTGAGTAAAAGCAATGAGTAAAAATAAGGCAATTACCGATAAATCAATACCATTAATTGTTGGTATATATCTTCTAATTTTTTTTAAAACTGGTTCAAAAATTTTAATTAAAAAACCGTAAATTTGATTTACAAATTGATTATATGGATTAATTATTTTAAATAAAAATAAGTAATGCATTATAATATAGCATATCAAAAAGAATTGATAAATACCAAGGGCCGAACTGGCTAAACTAATAAGAGCATTAATTAAATTTGCCATTATTTTTTATCGATAGTCTTTTTAGCTACAGATTTTGTTGCTGCTTTTGCATTTGATTTTGCAACAGATAATTCAGCCAAAACAGTTTCACCACCAATCATGGTTTGCCCTTCTAAAACTTTAATTTTAGTTTTTTCCGGTAAATAAATATCGGCTCTACTACCAAAACGAATAATACCATATCTGTCACCAGCTTTTACTTCTTGATCTTCTTTAAGATCAGAAACAATTCTTCTGGCAATTAAGCCTGCAATTTGAACAAAAATAACCTCCTGACCATTTTTAGTTTTAACGACAGCGGCATTTTGTTCATTTTCAGTACTAGCTTCCTTAAGATTGGCATTTAGAAATTTACCTTCCTTATATTCAATATCAGTAACCTGACCAGAAACAGGTACACGATTAACATGAACATTGAACACATTTAAAAAAATGCTAATTTTTTGCCATTTTTCTTTTGTATCAAGGTCCAGATCTTTGGGTGGATTTTGATTTTTGCTAATTTCAGTAATAAGGCCGTCAGCTGGGCTAATAACCAAATTATCACCAGCAGGGGTAAATCTTACCGGATCTCTGAAAAAATAAATACACCAGATGGTTAATATCAAAGAAATTGATCCTAAAAATGAACTAATCATTGAAAGAATTACGGTAACAAAGGCAAAAGCTAAAATAAATTTAATACCTTCAGGATGAACTTTGGGTGTAATTACTTTTAGGGTGGAACATAAGAGATCTTTTAATATATTTGACATAATTTTGTATTGAATTACAATAATTTTTAACGGTGCTTAAGGAACCTCCAAAAATAACTACAAAATTTCAATTTTCAGTTTTTTAGAAGCATTAAGAAGCGTAATATTTTTTTATAAAAAGTCAATTAAAATGGAAAATCAGCAGGTTAAAAAAGGTCAAAGAATTGCCAAAATTATTGCCAATAGTGGCTATTGCTCTAGGCGTGATGCAGAAAGACTAATTGAAGATGGCTTAGTTAAAGTAAATGGTCAAGTCATTGATAATCCTGCAACTTTAATTACAGATCAATCTATTAAAATTAATAATAAATTAATTAATCCCAAACAAAATCCTAAAATTTGGATTTTTCATAAGCCAAAAAATACTATAGTTTCTAATAATGATCCACAAAATAGAAAAACTATTTTTGAAATTTTGCCAGAAAATTTACCAAGAGTAATAACAATTGGTAGATTAGATATTAATACTGAAGGTCTATTACTTTTAACAAATAATGGTGATATTTCAAGACATATTGAGTTGCCAAAAACCGCTTGGAGTAGAGTTTATCGTGTTAGAGTTTTTGGCAAAATTAATATGGATGAATTACAAAAATTAGAAAAAGGAATTAGGATTGATGGTATAAAATATGGCTCTATCAAGATTGAATTGGAAAAAGAAGGAAGTTTTAATTCTTGGTTAAAAGTTACTTTAAAAGAAGGTAAAAATCGTGAAATTAAAAAAGTTCTAGAACATTTTGGCCTGCAAGTTAATCGTTTAATTAGAATATCATTTGGGCCATTTCATTTAGGAAATTTAGCGGTTGGGCAGATTAAAACAGTTGATAATAAGGTATTGAAGAGTTTTCTTGGAGAACTTTTTTAAAAATTTTTTTATATTAATAATTCTTCATTAAAAAATCCTAAATCATAATTCATAAAAGTTACAAGCCAGATTTTATCATCAATTTCTTTTATTCCTATAGGAACCTCTGATTTTCCTATTTAATTTTGTCTATTTTTTCTGAAAAATGAAAAAATAGACAAAATTAAATAGGAAAATCAGAGGTTCCTTAAATATTAATAATAAATCTGTCACCTTCCTGCCACCGTAATCACTAGTACCATTAGGATAAAAAGGCTCTATCTTATCAATCAATCTTTGCCATGGAATAATATCCGTCATTTGATTAAGAAACTTCTCCGCTCTTAATTTTCTACCAGAAATTGCTAATGAAAAAAATGATTGCTGGGTTGCCATAATTATATATTTTATTTGAATTTAATATATCAATAATAAGCAAAAAAGCTAGATAAATCAAGCTTTTCTGGCTATTTTTTCAAATAAATTCAAACAAAATTTTATAAAATAACTTTGCTAAACTTTGGCAAAAATAACAAAATTAAACAGTTTCAAATCTATAAATTAGATAATTGGTTTTTCAGAGGTTCCTATATTTTGGCCAGATAAAGCTTGTGATAAATTAATCTTTCTTTTCTTTATGCATATTCTACCGCAATGAGTAACAGTTACAGTTCTGTCATGGTAGGGATAATCTATTTCTGGTAAGCCATTATATTGTCTTACTGATGGTTGATATATTTCTGCCGGATACTTCATATTAATTGCTTGATGAGGTCTTTTATTGTTGTAATAATCAATAAATTCATCAAATCTTTCTTGTTGTTGAAGATGATTAAACTTCGCTGGTTTTGTTGTTTCTTTTTTTAAAGTACGGTGCAGCATCCTTTCTTGCCTGCTTCAGCTTGACCTTCAATTACTTGGGCTTCGGTTACTTGGGCTTCGGCTACATGTGGCTTAGGACGAGCTAAGTTTCTTTTTAATTTAACTAGATCCTGGCCTCTATATAGTTTGGATGCAATATCAGTTAGTGGGTTATTAGCTAAATTTAAACTCCATAAATTCCCAAGATTTCCAATTGCTTTTGTCAGACTTTTTAGTTGGTTATCAGCCAAATTTAATCGCGCTAAATTCATAAGTTTTCCAATTTCTTCTGGCAGAATTTCTAGTTGGTTACCATCTAAATCTAATAGGCATAAATTCCAAAGATTTCCAATTGCTTCTGGCAGAATTTCTAGTCGGTTACCCTCTAACAGTAAAAACCCTAAATTCCAAAGATTTCCAATTGATCCTGGCAGACTTTTTAGTTTGTTATGAGCCAAATTTAATCGCCTTAAAGACTCAAGACCTTCAATTGCTTCTGGCAGACTTTTTAGTTGGTTATTATCCAAACTTAAATACTCTAAATTCCTAAGATTTCCAATTGCTTCTGGCACACTTTCTAGTCGGTTACCCTCTAAATCTAATTGCTCTAATTTCCTAAGTTTTCCAATTTCTTTTGGCAGATTTTTTAGTTGGTTATTAGATAAATCTAATTTTTCTAAATTCCTAAGATCTCCAATTGATTTTGGTAGCTCTTTAATGTCAAGACCACTTAAGTCAAGTACATTGATAGCTTTTAGATCTTTTTTTTCATCCCCTGGCAATCTCTGTCTAATAATATTCTTTTGCTCTTCAGTTAAATGAGGATTTTTATATATTATGTCATCTGCTATTTTTTTTGGAGATGGGGGCTTTGCAACCATGTTCAAAGATTCTTCTGCCATTAGATTTAGAGGGATTTCGTCGTTAATATCATAAGATCTGTTATCTTTTGATACAATCTTATTTGACATAATCTGACATGAATTATCATACATATATTCTTTTAATTGTCCTATGTCATCTATATTCTCAGTTATTGCTTCTCCCGAAGGTTTTATTAGTGTAATTCTTGTCATGTTTTAATATTTTTCATTTTCTAAAGAAATGAGAACTGCACCCATTTGTTAGACCATTACCTCTTTAAAAGTCATAGACTTTTTTCTTTAAATTCGGTGTAGAAATTTTTGAATTTTCTGAAATTTTAGAATGGCCCTAAATAGCCAAATTCGTAGA
>Ga0228615_1000089_pt1 | contig 48345 bp, 41 predicted proteins | sample 16DmetaG_FD_190530 | JGI IMG/M metagenome (GOLD analysis project Ga0228615, IMG submission 190530) | Seawater microbial communities from Monterey Bay, California, United States - 16D | ecosystem: Environmental > Aquatic > Marine > Coastal | place: USA: California | collected 2016-10-17
CGACATCAGGCTCTCTGCGTTTACTGGCATATCTACCGCCCGGTCGCCGATTATCCATTGCCTTTTGAATAGAATTTTCATCAATTTCAATGCCTTGGGGGAGTCCGTTAATTATTGCTCCAACGCGTGGCCCATGACTCGAACCAAACAAGGTCAATCGAACGTGCTCTCCAAGGTGCATGTGCATTTGACTCAGTAGTTCGTGCGCCTCACCCTTCAAGAACTTGCGTCTTCAGCGATTTGTTTCGTGACAAAAGAAGTTTCTATCACTTTTTCGACATCTCGATGCGATGCTAGCCATTTTCTCAAGCGTTCACAGGTCGGTTCGCTCACCTTAGGAGCGACAACAACAATTGCGTTTCCAGAACCGGTCATGCCCGCACTGCGTGCTCCGTTCATCATTGCATCATTGGTGATTTTTCTTCCAGGTACATCATTCATTACGGACACAACACCTCTTCCGTTCCAAGTTATAGCGACTAATTCGTTGCCTTCTTGAAGAGCAGAGAGTGCTTTTTGAAACGAGGCACCATGGTCAGTAAAGTCTTCAAGTTGTGGCCGTTGTTTTCTATCTCCTCGGCATGCAACCATTACAGCCCATTCATTTTTATCAGGCCCATTTCCTTCCAGTACCACTCCTTCAGAAATACTAGCTGCTTGTGGATTGATAAGTTTCCATCCAGGAGTAAGACAGGCCCAAGCATCATCGATGGAGCCAGTAATAGAGACATTCGCAGATATTTGTGCATTGGCTGCCATGGACACGAACAGTTCATCTTCGACCTCTGAATTTGTTGCATCAGCAAGAGCTTTTAACGCAGCGATTGCTATCGCTGCACTCGATTTCAAGCCTTGACGCGGAGGAATCTTGCTCATGATGGCCCAGTGAATCTCATCCTTAGAAAGGCCGTTAGGCAAGGGGAATTCAGCGGAAAGCCAAGCATCGATAACTGCGGGAAGTAAATGATCAGGGTCTAAGATTTCTCTTTTACTCGGTTTGTCCAGGCATCGAACAGCAACAGGGAGGTCGAGTCCAATGCTTGCACCATATCCCAACCCCGCAGCATGTAACAGACTACATGCGCCGTTTGCGCTCCCTGTGCCAAGGACTGCCAATTGCTCACCTCTCTGAAACGTTACTTGAGATGCTGACACCTATATGTCGAGCACCCTTTTGACACCAGCCAAGGATGACATCGCCTTTTTTCAATTCTGTAATTGATAAGGGCTGACTATCTTGGCCGATGACGCGTACCGTCTCTGCTTGCTGCAAGAACATACTTCCCTCTTTATCATTTTCATCGACCCAATTCAACATGAGCATAGGCCGAATCTCAATTTTAAGGCGACCTATCGTGGCGCTGCGTTGCATTCCTTCGGTATTAGTAAGCATAACTTGATCGCCAGCACACAATTCAGAGAGATATTTGGTATTACCATTTGCCATTGTAACATAGGCATGCGGTGGGCCTGCATTGACTCTAAAAGGACGAGGAGGAACGAATTCTGCTGCCAATGTTTCACCGTGTACGAGAACAAAACTCGATGCCGATGAGCCAAGTAAAAGGCCTTCGCCATCCTTTAGCAGACGAGTCATGTCGATACAATATCTCTCGGCAGTATCTCCGTTTTCAATGGACGAAATGGTAAGGTGTTGTAAGCCTACAGCGCTTTGTTGGTCCGGTTGACGAACAGATTCCGTTGAAAGGTTCCGTTCTGTTCGCTGTGATTTGACAATCATCGATTCTTCAATTAATCCTGAGTTCGGGCTTATTACCAGCGCATCGACCCCCTTTTGCAGAGCGAAACCAGCACCTTGTGCTTGGTGAGGTTTGGTGATGTATGCTGCGATTTTAGTTGGAGTACCTTCACATGCAGCAATCAGATTTTCAATAGGAATCATCGACCAATCAGCGAATTCAACCAAGAGCCATTCCACACTTCCAATCAATGAACGGGCATGGTTTTGAGACAATTCATCAACAATCAGAACATGGCCGCCAATAACATGCTCTCCATTCTGGAGAACCCCCCCCTCGAGGGACAACTGAGTCTTTTGGTCTGATGCTAAGCCAATTTTTCGGTCAAAGGCGCCATCGTACTCTACGCTCTTATTCGTTTCAAAACGCTCATCAAGCCAGATTTCCATGATTCTCCCTCACAGTCCGCATTGAGTAATTGCATTTTCAACGGTTGAATCTTGATGTACGAGCATTACGAGTGCCCTTGCAATGCCCTCAACATTCGGATGAGCAAAAACTTGTCTTCCCATGCAAATTCCTGAAGCTCCTGCGTCTAAGGCCTCTCGGACCATGGTCAAAATAGCGTGCGAGTCTCCAGTTGCAGGTCCTCCTGCAACCAAGACAGGTATCGGTGCGGCTTTTGCCACTTCTGAAAAACTGTTCTTATCTCCGGTCCAGGTCGTTTTAGCTGCATCGCAGCCCAGTTCAAATGCGAGTCGAACTGCATGAGCATTTGCGTTTGTAGAATCACCTTGCATCAAAGAAAGATACTCTCCTCGAGCATACACCATTCCAAACATGGGGAGTTGATGGTGGAATGCTTGACGGCTCATTTCTCCCATGCGTTCTACCATGGCGGCTTCGTTTGGGCTGCCCATATTTACTTGGCAGGAGATTCCCATTCCGCCTCGAGGTAATACTTCGTCTGCATTTCCTACCAATACTTTGTTCGTACTATCCGGTCCAGCGTGACGTGTCGATACAGAGAAGTGAATCACCATGTTGGTGCTTGAGTTTTCACAAAGGTGATTGAAGTGGCTTACCACTCCTTTCTGTGCTAAAATTACATCGACACCTGCGCGGACCAGAGAGGTGATGGTTTGTTCGATATCAATGAGTCCATCGACTGGAAAGTCAGAGGCTCCATGGTCTATAGGAATCCAAACACCACGTCCATTCGGGAGCAGTGTTTGTAGGCGCGCCTCTTTGTCCATACCTTGCGCAAAACCCGCTTGTTCTCAAGGTTTTGCACGTCTCATTCGGAATCAATTTGCTCGCTCGCCCATTTCATCATTGCTAACTCGGCTCTGTTGAGGTGCTCTTGTAAGGTAGAGCGAGGTATATCCATCAATTCTGAAAGTTCTCTCAATTTAATCTTCTTGGGATGATCGTAATAACCAGAACTAGCTGCCATTTTCACACACTTTATTTGGCGGGGAGTGAGTGTACTTTCAATGATACTTTGGTTATCAGCCATCTCAACCACTTTTACGGTGTCGGGTGGAAGAAGTGCTCTGCATGTTTTTAGGAATTGTGAAATTCCAGAAGGTACTCCTCGAACAGTAATATCGATGCCATCTCCACCGTAAGTGTACGGAGGTAGAATATGTATATTGGAAAAGTGGATGGCGGCAATTGACAGCGGATGTGAGTTCCAAACCACGAGATATCCACTTTGTCCTCCATCGAGTTCGGACTCAACATTCAGGAAAGGGACCTCGTTCAAATCGTCCGGTCCTTTACCTTCGCAAAAGTGAGGGAAAATCAATTGACGAATACCTTTCTCACCGATATCAAGATGCCCAACGACCTCGAGAGAATGCGCAATTTTAGCAATCGGCGCATATTCCGAGTTAGCGACGGTTTGGGCCGTCCAACGTAGATGTATTTCCCTCACGAACTGACCAAGTACTGTTAGAATATAAACAGTTTACAAAGAATGTGTGGGCGCTAAGAGACATGAATTCGAGAAGATTTTTGTCCATACCCCACCGAATCTTTCAACCGATGCTACCAAAGACTATCACTCCCTCGGGTGTAACGATGGAGATAACATACCTCATCGCATCTTTCGCCTTAGGGGGGGGATTCTGCTATGGACTTTGGTTTATCTATACTCGTAAAGACATCACTGTTTCTGCGCGTCAAGGAATGAATCCTGAAGGCCTGCGATATGGTTCTCGAGCTCCTGGTTTTGGCAATGCAAAAAAAGAAATCGACCGGAAATTGGCAATTGTTGAAAATCGCCGCCGCCGCCAAGAAGCGATTTCAAGCCGCTTAGCGCTTGAAGACGCTGAAAGGCTAGCCCGGGAACAACTCGATCAAACCAGAGCCCAACAAGAGGCTGAACGACTGCAGATCGCTGAAGAGGCACGTGCTGCTGCCTTAGAAGAGGCTCGCTTGGCCAATGAGGCTGCGCAGAAGGTACGTGATGAAGAGAATGAAGCTCGTCGCCGTGAACAGGAAGAAGCACGTTTGGCAGCTGAACGTGAACTACGCCGTCAAGAAGACTTGCTTGCAGCCGAAGAAGCAAGGCTCGCTGAAATCGCTGACGCACAGCAACAACAGATTGCGTCAAACAATGCGAATTCCAAAGCCGTCAAAGAATTACAAGCACGACTCGAGCGTGAAGGTGCGAAGTCTTCCGATGTGCAGGTTTCCTTAATGTGGAACAATTACAACGACCTCGACCTACACATTGTCTGTCCATCAGGTGAACGAATCCACGGGGGTAACAAAATATCTGCATGTGGTGGTGAACTTGATGTTGATGCCAATGTGCGTGCTGAAACTCGAAAGCCGGTTGAGAATGTTTTCTGGCCAGAGGGGACCGCTCCTGGTGGCCAGTACCATGTCTATGTCCACTATTACAAGAAGCATAAGAAGCGACGTTCCAAAGACCCAACAAAATTCCAAGTTATGGTCAACAACGGCGGAGATACCACTGAATATTCTGCTGAGTTGAGTGCTGGCGATCCGATTATGCAAGTCTGTTCTTTCGGCGTATCCAGTGAGGCAGAGCGCCAACAAATCAAGCGCGCTCTTGAATCTGAACTTGCAGCCCTTAAGACTCGGTTTGAAAGTGCAGATATTGACGGTAGCGCAATGCTCTCAGTTGAGGAACTCGCACAAGCCACTGGAATGTCAGTTGAAGATGCAGAAGTCATTCACAAGAAGGCAGACAAAGATGGAGACGGCGCAGTATCACTGGATGAGTACTTAGCAGCCATCGAAAATCTCCCCAGCGCTCCGGATTTAGATTCACTTTCTTCGGATGAAAGCTGATTCTCACAATGCTGATTGTACGTTACTAAATATTCTGGTGTCCTTACTCCAGAGCTACGATCTAAAATCAGTAGTACAGTTGTATGGACGGACAACGACCCCATGGATGCTGGCAAATCGTGTACAAGGATGCTTGAATAACTCCTTAGCACATTGGCGTATGTTTTTCACATCATGAAGTGATATCTACGAACAGATCAGTCCTGTTGCTCTCGTTGTCCAAAGACCATTGAATTCAAACATAAGCGTTGGTTGGCAATAACATGCGCATTCCTGTACAGGCTGTTGGCCTTATGATTTTGATGGTACTTGCACCACTTTCGGGTTGTTTTGGTGAAAACGAAGTTCAATCTCTAGGAGAATCGTCCCTAACAATTGTTGAGTCTGAGACGCTAGAGGCTGGAGAATGGCAAACCATAACCCTCAATGCAAATGATGACCTAGCGGTTTTCATTCCATATTTTATCCAAGATCCTGGTTCGATGCGTGCGCAAAACGGTACTGTTCTGGATGTGAACTCCGGGGAACAGGTGAGTGTCAACATCTTACTGCCTCCAAGGAACGACAAAGTCGTCTTCTTCGTTGGAGAGATTGGTCGAATTGATTGGCCAATTCGAGAAGCAGATGAGTCTTGGACCACATGGCTTGAAGATCCCAACAGTGGTTCCGCTGTACAAGCAGTTGAGAATCAAGATGTAGGAGGAATATGGCCTTGGTTGATTCCAGGAAACCAATCCGGAGGCGATGTAATTTCTCTTGTTCTTGAAACAAGTCGGCCGTTCCGTGCTGACCTTAATGAAGAGAACGGAGTTGGTGCAAGTGACGGCTGGGTCAACGGTAGAGATGTTTATGATTGGGTCGATTTCATCACCGACGATACACCCTGCGCTTCGTGCGGTGCAGATGGAGCAGTTGGTTATCTTGATCGCTGGATTGGAAATGCAAACCCTTCGTATGAGCACGCAATTACCTATTTCGAAGGCGTAATGCAGGGCTACGGATTAGATAGGGTTGAAGTCCATCGTTTCCAATCGAATACAGCTTGGGCTGTAAACATCTGTGGATATAAAGAAGGATCCGTCTATCCAGATGAATGGCTCGTATTTGGTGCACATTTTGACATTGCACCTCCTGTGGCTTATACACCTGGAGCTGAAATCGGCATTCCAGGTTATGGAACAAGACATGGTGCTTACGATAATGCAGCAGGATCGAGCATGGTGTTGACCACCGCTAGCGTCCTTGCAGAATTTGATGCCCGCCGAACGATGGTTTTCTGCCTGTGGTCTTCAGAAGAAGAAGGCTTGTGGGGTTCACGTTCGTTCGCTAACGACCTCCCAGATGGAATTACAGTGAGCAATTACCTGAACCTGGACATGGCTGGTGTCAATTATCCAGGCGATTATGCACTTTCCGTATACCTTGGCCCGGATGGGACCCAGGAAGCCATTGACCAAGCAGGTATGTATTACTTGGCGGAATGGATTGGTGGAGATGCACTTGATTTAGGTTACGAGATAGATCGTGGAAGAGAAGCCTGGCTTGAGGGTGGAGAGAGCCCATTATGGGGCGATATCTACGAAGATACCGTTGCCATTTACGAATCGCCAACCGCTCGAAGTGATCACGACTCGTTCCAAAATATCGGTGTTGCAACCCTTGGATGGAATGGTTTGGTTGATGGGTATCCGTGTTACCACCGTGAATGCGATACTATGGAGACCATGATTGAGTACATGGGTACAGATAATTCCACGGGGATTGACAATCTTGTTCATTCATGGGACATAGTTACATGGTGGGCAGTCTATGCTTTCTTGCATATGGACCAAACACCTGTCCCAAATGAACTTTAGCCAATCGTTGGAAAGAGCGACTATTGATGGCATACAAAGGAATCTTAATCCAAGATTTGAACTCCGATGCAAGTAACACACACCAGTACTCAGGGGAACCGATGTGTTCTGTTATTTAGGAGGTCATATAGCATACTATTTTTTAAAATCCAAAACACTGGAAATCCTATGAGGGGAACTCGTAGAACAGTAATTCTATTGTCCATACTTTTGTTATCCCATATCGTTTCAGCCGAAGATACGGATGGTGATGGTTATCCAGATGATACGGACCATAGAGATGACGAGGACGCGCATATCATTCTTTCATTAGTTAGCTGGGATGCGAATGCGAGTGGAGAGTGGGACTCTAGCAATGGAGCTCCGGACCCTTATTTTGAAGTCTGCGTATACGCAGATGATGAACTAGTAGATTGTTATGATAGTCCGCAGTGGGACAACGTTTTCGAACTAAATAATGCATGGAATTTAACAATAAATATACCAGATGATTCATCCAATATTCGGTTCCTAATTGAATGCAGGGACAATGATCTCGCTAACGATGATGAATGCGATCTACAAAACAACTCTGAAGAATGGAAAGGAGAATTTTTCTTCGGCTGGCTGTCAAACACTGAGAGTGAATTTATTTTGTCAGGGTATGGAGATGATTCAAGACAGAATAGAGATGTCAATTCTACATGGAAGGTCATCTCTCCTAGCACAGAGCCATTGGATTCAGATGGTGACGGATATACAGATGATTCCGATGACTTCCCTAATGATGAAACAGAATGGTCTGATTCAGATGGCGATGGAGTTGGAGATAATGCAGACCAATTCCCAAACAACCCTTCTGAGACAATTGATTCAGATGGTGACGGAGTCGGTGATAACGGTGATGCATTTCCTAATGACAATAGTGAGACAAAAGACACCGATGGCGACGGAGTGGGCGATAACGGGGATGCATTCCCATTCGATCCTTTAGAACACACTGATACTGACGGTGATGGTTTTGGAGATAATGCAGACGTATTTCCTAATGACTCAACGCAATGGGCTGATCGAGACGGAGATGGGTATGGAGACAATCGAACAGGACTAAACCCTGACAATTGCCCAGATAGCCCTACCACGAATGTTCAAGATGATGGTTGTGCACAAAATGAAATTTTGGATTCCGACGATGATGGCGTCCTTGACTCCAATGATCAATGTTCGAATACTGAGGCGAATGCTTCAGTTGACCCAGACGGTTGCGCAATCCTTCAAAAGTCAGCATCAGTGGATGATACATCATCAAACTTGCAATTTTATTCTACTGTGATTGGTATTGTTGCGAGTGTACTCGGTATTGTTGGTTTTATTCTGAAAAGACTGAGTGATAGAAAAGGGAAGATTCAAGAAAAAGCAGATAGGCAAATTCAAAATTTCAGAGATCAGAAAATAGTGGAAACTGCAAAGACGGTTTCTACACTACACGAAGAGATTTTACAAAAGTGAATTCATGTTCACAACATGTTATTCAGTTATAGATGAGTTATTGAGAAACCAATGAAAAATCTATTTTTGTTTGAAGGTGTATTTTTAGGTCATTTACATCGTTACGCTTGAATTACTAGGTATAGAAATTTTCTTGACCGTAGACCGGTTCAAACCTTATCTAATTTGAAGAACTAGATTTACCATGATAAGACTTCAATGCCCCCATTGTGATAAGGAGATTGAATTGGAGGAAGTAGTCTTTGGGCTGTTTGATTGTCCTTACTGTAGTAAGGAATTTGAGTACGCAGATGATTTTAGAAATACTCAGATTACCCTTAGGCCCGGAAAAGTGGTAACTACGCTACTTGTATTGTCTGTCATATCGGCAATTGGTGCTGGGATAATTTACTTTGGTGAAAGTGAACCTATCGAACATGAACCATGTGAGGACTGCAGTTGGGAAGAGCAGTTTGCTGTAGGCCTAGGACAAGGAATGGCAGAAGGTGCTGCCGAGTCCTTATCGCTTTTTTTAACTCAAGTTTGTTTTGGAATCTCAGTCGTATTACTCATTTTGGCTGGAGTGATATATTTCATACAGCACATGAAGAAATTTTCATAGTTGTTTTTGAGTATTGATTTATGTTAACGGATAGCCCAATCCTCTCGCTAGGATTGAATCACATCGTATTCCAATGGGTCATTGATTCCACTAGATAACGGCTACCGCCTTTCGATTGGCTTAGAGCGGAAGTTAGAGCAGGCAGAGAAGTACAAGCAACATCGAGACAGATGACACAGCGTTGATGGTTCTCAATCTGTTCCAACCATTCCATGGCGTTTCAAAGCTTGTTCGAAATAAGGCCACTGCGGACTCATCCAATGATTGAATTTCTATGCTTTGCAGCGAATTATTGAGGGGGATATTAAATCGAAATGTAGGTATTTGAACGCCGAGTAGATACAGAGCGGATGCGAACCAGAGTAGGTAGAGTTCCATACCGGCCGTGTTCATTGTCCCAAGAATCAGTGTGATGAACACTGAAAGAATTGAACCACCCCAAACCATGATGAATAGAGGCTGATTGTTTTGGATTACTTCATCCATGTGTTTGAAGGCCATAAGAAACTCTCTATTCTCAAGGTTGGCGATGCCAGGCATCACGACTACTGCAAATCCAAACAACAGTCCTGCCACTAACGAGCAGAGTAAAATTGTCAACAAGAGCATCATTGGAAGTGGGTCCATAAATAACGCTAAACATACATGTTAACAATTTTTCCTCATTTAGCTTTATTTCAAATTCAGGACTTTCAAGTCAGATAGGCCCCTAATCTCAAGGTTTTTGTCAAAAACTAAGGAGCAAAAACATCGATAGAATAGAGAGTACGAGTGATATAATGGCGCCAAATAACCATGAATCGACTTTTTTAATAAATCCGAAAATTGCAAAACCTAGTGCCACCAGTGGCCAAATTAAAAACGAAAGAAACACTCCGATAACAGAATCCCAGCCATAGAAAAAAACGAGTGAGAATAAAATCCCCAAGCCAGACGGTAAAAAGGGGCAGATTAGGCCAATCCAAAAATCCCAAGGTCCGAATAATCCCTTCGTTTGGGCACTTTCACGGTTCCATTCAAAATCATCTCCACAAAAAGGGCATTCAAACATTCCATATACTTCGTCATTTAATTCGATGTCCTCATCGCAATAGGGACACTCAATCACGACCACATTCACTACTCATCGTTATTAGTGAATAAGTTTTCAGCCGTTCACAAAAAAATACGATGTTCTTGTAATGTGTGGTTTTGGTCCCAGTTGTGTCAATTCATGAAAGAATATCTTCAAGGCAATTGTTCTCAACAGCTTTTCGAATTGAACGAGCGATTCTTCTCCCGGTCGACATTCGCTCTTCGTTGATATCAGAATAAGGGGAGCCACCAACGAAAGGATTCGATCCTGCAACAATTCGAGCACTGATTTCAAAAACTTTGAATTCTAGAGAATCAGTAACGATGGTTTCGAGACAAAACGGGCCAATCATACCGCGGCTTCCATCTTCAAGTTCAAATGACTCAGCTACAGTTCCTTCTGCCATTTCGAATGCTCGGGGAAGCAATGATTCACGTATGACCACCGGTTGATTTCCGGTGACAACGAATGATGGCTCTAAGGCCATCTCACGCAAATCCCGAAGGGAGCCGAGTTTGTAGAATTCATCAACATTGGATTCATCACGACGGTCCATGGAAAGCAGTTCTAATCTTCCAAGGTTTTTGCCGGCATGAGAGCCTTTTCCTTGAACTTGGAAACCATCGCTGGCAGTCGGGTCGAAGAAGAAGTGAAGATAATATCGACATCCCAACACATATTCTTGAATCGTGAATTCTTCTTCAATATCGACATTTCTACGGAAGTCTCGGTAATTTCGAGCGATGAAGTAACCTCGTCCACCTTTCGCTCCAGCATATTTGACAATAACCGGGCCGTCGATATCGTGTGGGTCTTCCAAGACCCTTGGCATTGTGCACCCACCTGCTTCAAGCCATTGGCGTTGACGCTCTCTGCTGCTCTCCCAATGTAGAATTCCTCGGTTCCCAAAAGTTGGAACTTGGAGTTCTCGGAAATTCGAGGACCCAAGGTATTCGACCAAAGAACCGTGAGGAATAATCACGACGTTTCGTTGCCTGAACCATTCAGCATGGTCAAGCATTTCGCGGTAATTATCCAACATAAGCCATTCGTCAGGCTCAGCACCAGGGAATGCTTTGTAGAATCGGCGTCTGTTTTCTCCAACAGCGATTCCTAAGGTCTTGAAACCCTCAACTCGAGCACCGTGAAGAATTTGTAGTGATGAGTGGGATGCGACAACTCCAATGGTGATGTTGTCAGGGTCGTAGTCGGCCAGCCAACTCGCCAGTGTACCTGAATCTACGCCCATGTCGAGGGGTCAAGTATGTGTGATATGAGTGTTCTCATGAGAAAGTATTGAGGGCGTAGATTTTGAAATCTATTTTTTTAGGGAATCTTCAATAATTATTCTTCCAAAACAAAGACAAACCCTCTGTTATCATCGAGTTATATGGCATGGTTACAACTCTTGGCTCGTCTTCTTCTTTCAGGTAGTCTCGTGGTCGGGGCGGGCGAGGTTGCCAAGAAAAACGATGTTTTTGGTGCATTGATTGCTTCGTTGCCGCTAATCTCAATTCTTACAATAATGTGGCTGTATAACGATACAGGTGACACAGAAAAGATTTCTCAATTTAGCATGGATATTTTTTGGTTGGTCATACCTTCATTACTTTTGTTCGCAACACTCCCTTTTCTTCTTCATCGCGGTATTGACTTTTGGCCAGCATTCACCGTTTCTATAGTTTTTACAATCCTTGCTTATGTTGTGGGATTGAAATTGGCTGGTGGCTTCCAAACGCTGGTATGAGTCGTTGCGTATTTGTTTGAATTCAAGTGAAGAGTTCAAGGGCTTGGTACCAATCCTCAATCATGACCGACGGCACTCCCTCGCACAGAATGACTTACGGCGGCTATCTTCGATTGGATGAGTTGCTCTCTCTTCAAGGCGGTCCAGAAGGTTACACTCCTCCTCCATCAAACGATGAACAGCATTTCATAGTCGTCCATCAAGCATTTGAGCTGTGGTTCAAGCTTATTCTGAGAGAACTAAAGGAAGCCCATGTTCTTCTAAATCAGGAGAATGTTCCAGAAGAAAAGTTGCCTCAAATGGTTCATCATCTTGACCGAGTAACAGAAATTTTCAGATTACTATCAAACCAATGGAAGGTTATGGAGACTCTTGCACCGCAAGATTTCTTGGCATTTAGGGACAAACTGGGTACATCTTCAGGGTTTGAATCTTGGCAGATGCGAGAACTTGAGGTTCTTCTTGGTCTTGAAAAAGAGCAGAGAATGGGGGGTATGGACCCATTAGAGCATATGAAAAAGTTGGCCTTGGAGGGTAAAGTAACAAAACGTGTACTTTCAGATTTTGAGCTGACATCGACTCAACCTTCTCTTCGCCACGCACTGTCTGCGTGGTTAGCTCGTACGCCAATAAACGGTTCATTGGCAGGCTCAAAAAATGATTCCGAAGTATTGGAGACGTTTGTAAATGGGCATTTGGATGCTATGAAACACCACGGGGAAAAGGTCATTTCGCACATCGTATCAATCGGACACGGTGAAGAGTCAACTGTTCGTGCTCGAATCCAGGCCGCTCATCAACAAGCGGAGGAGTTTCTCAAACCGAATGGAGAAATTTCACGTTCGAGGGCTGGCCTTCTGTTCATTGAATCTTATCGTGAATTGCCCTTACTTTCATGGCCACGAAAGTTAATCGATTCTTTTGTTGGTCTTGAGCAATCAATGTTACTGTTTCGAACTGCTCACGCACGAATGGTAGAGAGAATGATTGGTCGTCGGATGGGAACCGGAGGTTCGAGTGGCGTAGACTATCTTGATGCTACCACCAAATACAGAGTGTTTGTCGATCTATGGGCGGTACGGACACTCCTGGTTAAGAGAGAGGCTTTACCTAATGTGGCTGATGCAGCCTTCTATGGTTATGCCGTGCACGACTGACTCAGTCAATGTGTGGGTCGATATCGATTGGAATGAGTTCGTGTTCGTACTCATACAGTGCAATTTTAAGAGGGTCAAGAACAAATCGGACAGATGCTTCTTCAAGCCCGTATAGCGAAATGAGTTCTTCTCTAAAGGCGTCTCGAAGAACTTCTTCGTTAGCATAAAGTGGTGCACCCATTCCAATCTGAAGTGCACGGGCACCAATAATTCTAGCTCTTTCAAAACGTGTGTGAAGTCGTGCTGGTTTAACCATGTAATACACCTACGGGGACTCCCGCAATCTGCCGACTTATCTACTGTTCTTGAACCTAACCCAAGGTTCAATCAGTGAATTACTCCTCTTCACGGTTAAATTTTGGCTGTTTGGATAGTTTCCAACGCATGTAAATTGCAGGCAGTAACATTGCGAAAAGGACAACTCCCCAAATCAGGGCCTGTGTGCTAGGGGACAAGCCGCCTTGTTGTGTATCATCGACAGTTTGTTCGGGTTCAGACAAGTCTATCGCACCTGTCGGATTTGAGGAGTCACTGGTCAATCGATAGGTCCCAGTTTGTTCTAAAATTATCACCAGTGTCCCATTAAAATCAATTAAGAGTTGTGAAATATTAGCTTGTGATTGGGATGAATTAAACTGCATAACATCGGTTGCCAGTGTAGGGTGTGTACGATTACGATTTTCGTGTTCAACAGAATCCGTTCTCCATACACTGAGTCGATTTCCAATCGCTGAATCCCAATATAATGTTCCGTTTGAAATGGAGATGTTGTTCAAACCGGAGTAATTTGATGTACGCATGCTAAGTGAATTTGAAAGTTCGAGAGCTTGGCTTGAACCGGTCAACAAGCCTTTGCTATCAATTACCAAACTTGGTATGAATAACAATCTATGTTCTTGGTCAAATCTTAGTTTTGATTCGCTAAGAAAGGATTCGTCTACGACGGATGGATGATGTTGTAGTACGAAGATGTCGGTCTGATTTATCAGATTGAGTTCTTGCTCTATCAGTTCGCAAGGCTCACACCAATCTGCGCCATAATATTCGACGAGGTGTTGTATGCGCACGCCTTCACAAATGCCCGAATCAAGGCAATCGGAATCTATTATCGCAACATCGAAAGTTGACGCTACTGCCGTTTCGTTGTCATTGGACGTGGATTCAGCCGGTGCAGGCGTTGAAATCACTAAGATGACGAGCGTCATCGCCAAAATTCGGGTAAGCATCTCCGACACAGTTCTTGCTAGATGAATGTGTTCAAAAGGGGTCTGCTCCCACCATTACACATGGGGGGCTTGGCGTGGTGGCGACGACCGTCAACTCTCCCAATCGTCTTGCTGCTCATGGCCTTGTTCATTATCGCCGCAGGAGGGACAATCCGCATCAACGACGCTGGTGAATCATGCCCAGACTGGCCGCAATGTTTCGGTACCTGGGGCTTTGACGTATCGGTTGATGAACAAGGTGCATATTGGGCCGAAAATCCAGATGAGATAGATTCCAGAGGCGCTGATCATCGATATACCACGTTTGAGATTTTTTCAGAATGGTTTCACAGGCTGCTGGTTGGAATCATTGCTGTCCCAGTATTGTTGAATGCCATAATCGCGCGAAAAATGGTTGACACCTACGGCAAATCAGTTTATTATTCAACTCTTTTTTCAGGGATTTTGCTGATTGTTCAAGCATTAGTCGGGGCACTCACAGTGTATATGGATAATATCGATTGGTCTGTGGCTATGCACCTGTCATTGGCAAGTATATTCACGTCATCATTCTTGTATCAATTCTATGCCATGAGGCGTGCAGAAAAACCGGATTCAGGACTGTTTAACATCCATTCTGACTTTGTATCATCGAGTAAAAAGAGAGTTGATTCCATGGTAGGTGCAGTGTTTACATTGTTGATTCTTGGAGCTTGGGTTTCGACGACTGCTGGAGGGCAATACAACCAAGGTTGCTCGGTCGGATTCCCCGACGGATGGCCGAAATGCAACGGTTCATTTCTTCCCTCTCTGGACGGACCCGGAATTCTAGTGCAAATGATACATCGGTTTGGTGCGGTGCTGGTAGGTTTGATTCTGGTCTCTGGTTCTGCTCGTCTTCGTGCTGATGCTCGTCAATTCGAAGTAACACCTGCATTTGGAAGAATCACTGATTGGGCAGCAGGACTTTGGATTCTCAATGTTCTTGTGGGTGGCTCATACATCGTTTTGGCAGATATGGACGATTTCCCAGAATGGATTTCTCTGCTTCATCTTTTGTTCGGCGTTCTCTGTTTCCTTGTAGCCGTCTCCGCATCGTTTATTTTGAGACTTAATCCCACCAACAAAATGAACATCGAGGAGGAATGAGTATGGATGAATCATCTGACGACCAGCCACTACCGCATCCTGGCTGGTTGAAAGTCTTCATGCAACTCATGAAACTAAGAGTTATTGTCCTGCTGCAAGTCACCGCAGTTTGCGCAATTTTAGTCCATGACCTTCTTGCTCGACACCAACTTCTCGACGTGGACAGGTCTTGGACCGACACAATATCGACGGTTCTCCTTACACTGGTCGCTGGTACTTTGTCTGCAGGTGGTTCCAACTCGATCAATATGTGGTATGATGCGGATATCGATCCTCACATGAGACGAACAAAAAACCGACCGGTTCCTCAAGGCCACATTTCTCCGCGAGGAGCGCTCATCTTTGGAATTGTAATAGCATTCACCGGCTCATCCCTGTTCTTTTTGGTTCACTGGAAGGCTGCTTTTTGGTCGTTCTTCTCCGTATTTTTTTATGTCCTCGTGTATTCAATCTGGCTCAAGAGGAGAACACCTCAAAATATCGTTATTGGAGGTATTGCAGGTGCAACTCCACCCCTTATTGGATGGGCAGCAGCAGCTTCGAGCACTCTTGATTCAATGAATCCCTTTGACTTAGGTTCTCCAATCCCTTGGATGCTTTTCTTGCTGATTTTCCTGTGGACCCCTCCACATTTCTGGGCCCTAGCGCTGTATCGTTCCGGTGAGTACGGTAAAGTCAACATTCCAATGCTCAACGAAGTTAAAGGCCCTGAGCGTACAGTTGTAGAATCTAAAGTGTACTGTATTCTGCTGCTAATGTTAGGTTCAGTACCTTGCTTTTGGCCTAATAGCGGCCTACCTCTTCTTTGGGCTTTCTTAGCAGGTGGGCTCACGGTCTGGTATGCAAAGTCAGTTTGGGATATTGACCCACTTGAAGAGCTGGATGCAAATGGTCGCATGCCAATGGCAGCCCGTTCCTTTTTTCGATCACTTTACTATCTAGGATGGATGCACGTTGCGTTGGTTGCAGTTTGTATCGTGCCACCTGAAACACTGGGCTTCTTCGGTCCTCTTTCTTGATATCTCCATTCCTTCTGCGTCTAACTCTTCAACCGTCATGTTCATGACTGCCTCGTCGGTCGACGGGTTACTGCGGCAGTCGCATAGCCTGGCCATTGCGCTGGATTGCTAATCCAGTGGTGTTTCACCTCGGGAGTTCAAATCTCCCCTGCCGCGCCATCAGTTAATCAAAGAAGTCTTCAAAGTCAGCCGCTGTACTCAGTCCACTTTGTCGATTTTTTCGTGCTTTCATGACTCGTATCAAACGCTTTCTTCTCTTGACAATTAGTGGCAGAGCAATCATACTCAAGACCAAAGTAATAAGCGAAACAATGCCTGTAGTTCGGAACTCGTTCACCTCCATGTAGTCGTACAATGTGCCTAGCCATTCCACGCCAAGTGGAGGTTCAGGCTCTGGTTCAGGTAGAGGGATTAGATGCTGGTTGTAATTCCACCATTCATCAGCAATAGAGATTCGAACGGAGTTGACTGGATAATTGACTTGATTCAACTGATTTCCGACCGAATCTACCGGTGCTAAAATGTAGTAAAATGTTCGATAAGGGCGAATATTTGAGTCGTCTTCCCCGCTTTGATTGTAATATCCCATTGTGCCCTCTTCGCCGGAAAGGTCGGTCATCAAGGGTGTCAAGAACATCAAATCAATTCCATCTGGCTGTCGATCGGTTCGATACAAATTCCATGTGACATTTCCGTTGGTTTCGTGGGCAGGCCAAATCCAAGTCATGTTGACGTCGTAGCACATGTTCCAATTGTTTTCGATTTTGTAACACTCAGTGTCGTTAGTGAATGAAGATGAGATTTGTATATTTGTGACCGTTTTTTGTGGCGCAATAGCGTCTCCACAGAACGGAGAACTTTGCCCGTTTTCATCACGTGATATTTCGATGTGGAGCAAGTCAGGAGTGCCCTCTCTGTCAGCGGGCATAATTGCGTAGGATGCGCAAATATCTGTAGGTAGGGGGGAAGGGTCGACCCAACTGTCTGCACTTGTCGGTAGTGAAACGACCAGCGAGGAAGTAGTGAGTTGTTCCCAAATATAGGAATCAAAATCCACATTCGGGTCAGGGAACACAGTTCCAGCTCCATTGGCAATGGTTAATTTGTAAATGTTCCACGAACCAATGTAAGGATTTTCAACATCACCAGATGGGCTCCAATCTAATTGTAAGGCTCCTCCTTCGAGTTGAGTATGTTCCAGTTGCCCCGTACTAATGTTTGCTGCAGGAGCGACACCAATCACGAGGATGACTCCTGTCTCATAGAGGGTGACGTCAAAGGTGTTGTCGGTGTTTTTGGTGTATTGGTCAATAAACGTCCAGATGTTGTCTTCAAGCGAAGGCAGATATCGGATTTCAACTGATTCCAAGGGTATATTGTCGGGAAGAAGTGCAGATGTGTTGAGGTGAAGGTCAATACGTTCAAGGCCGGTGTTTTTGGAATTGTCTTCCGAAGAGAGGATGTCGAAAGAAAGAAGCAACAATGGTTCCCTTCCTTCACCTATCCCGTATTGGGTGCCAAGAACAGGTAGTATCGATTCATATTCTAGGTATGCAAGAGATTGAGTTACTGCCTGCCCAGTAAAGTAAGGCTCGTTATCTAATGAAATGTAATTGAACAGAGAAATCTCTTTGTGAACAGTTTCCATTATAGCAAAGGCGTCGGTCACTCGAAGTGTAATTGTGTGATCGCCAAGGCCCAAACGGGAGCCCGAGATGTTGAGTGTTTGACCGTATCCTAGATTGACAATGCCAAGAACCCACCATGAATAATTGAGAGGTCCAGCAGCAGTTTCACTGGTCCTTGCAACCATTTCGATATTTTCCCCAGTGGTGTAGATTCCCAAGGGATTACTTTGATCGATTCTTGCGCTAATGTTGCCGGCGATAATGTCGGCAACTTCGTTGAGATTGTTGTTTCCAGTTTTCGAATCAGGACCTTCGGCAAAGCTTGTAGCTACGCTTAGAATCAATGTTTTGTCATCACCGACAATAGTGACGTTGAACATACATGTTTTCGAATCACCTGGGTGGATGTTGCTAAGTGGACACAGTTGTTCATCTTCTATATCTCCATCGAGGTTGAAAATTTTGAAGGACACGACGGTGTTTGAAATTGTGACGTATCCGTCATTGGTGATGACAGTATGCACCATCTCGTCACCATAGTAATAGAAGTCGGATTCAGAGAGATGTCCAGGGAACATCGAAGATGCTACCAGGTCTATCGCATTGTTGATTACCAGCACGGTCTCAGTAACATCGTTCAACGGATTCAAATCTGCATATGGAGTTCCTGAACTGTTGAAAAGGCCCCATTTTAATATGAAGGTCCCCTCATTTGCATGGTTGAAGATTGGCATCTCTCTTGTGAAAGTAGAAACACCGCCCCACGAAGGTAAATTGGATACATCCATGTACGATTCTGAGATTTTCACTCCTCCATTTTCGCTCCAAAGTTGCCACCCAAGCTCAGCCACAAAGCCGCAGGTACTGCATGCAGTAACCGTGCCACGAATTTCCATCACATAGTCGGTGTCGGAGTTGAGAATATACTGTGAGCCTTCGTAGGCTAAATTCTCCAAAGTAGTTGTAGGATTAAATTGTTGATTAACTCCAAGGTCGACAAAAGACCTGGTTAGGTTAATTTTCAATGAAATCGTGTCGTCACTTGGGTCTTGGTCTTGGATTTCAAATGCAAATACAACCGTAAAGACACCTTCATCCCCTGCCGGGTTCCAACTTTTTGAGGATTGATAATCATCAGTTACTCCTGAGTAAATCGTGGGCAGAGAAAAACTTCCCCGTTCATCATATGATGAAATGCAGAGTGAAGTGACCACGTCTCCTTCACAAACATACCACCACAGTGCTCGATTCACTGATTGTTGTAGGCCTTCATTGGTAATTGTTGCACTGAAGAACATGCTGTCCCATGAAGATCCCCATGAATCTTCTAATGGAGACACACTCGCATCTAGGGATAAGTCTCCTTGTGCATCAGCCGACGCAGCCGGTAAAGAAATCAGCCCAGTAAGACTTGCCAAGAGGAGGAGAGCAACGAAGCCAAAACTGCATTCCTTTCGACCCGATTCCGGTTCAGCATGACGCGACATTAGAGAGTCCCTCGCAGCGGGGCTTCAAAGACTCATCGCCCCCGTAGGGGGCATATTTGCGAAAAGTGGTGGTTTTGAGCCTCCCCCAAGCGGCAACCTCTTCAATCGGATAATCAACCCAACACCATGCGCAGCAACGGTGCTTGCCGTCTAAAAAGAGACGATTCAGCACTCACCGCGGTAATAGAGTTCTTATCGGCTTTTGCACTTTTTCTCATGATACTCACTGCCTTCTTATCCCTTGCTCAACTTCAGATGGGCTCGAATGATCCAAATGTAGACCGTATTGATCGTGCTGCAGTACAGGGTTTGGACCGTCTTACTTCAGATGGCGGGTGGTACGTTCCGATGGGTTCAGGTGGTATGGACTTCAATAATTCAACACCTGATTGGCATTTAGTTGACGCAGTGGCCCTTGACAACGGTCGTGTACAAACTGGTTTGGTCAGCAACGGTGAACTTGATTATCAACGAATTGAGGCTTTACACAATGTTTCAGAGGAAAAAATGGCTGCTGGGCTAGGTTTAGATTCCGGCTACTCGTTGCATCTTTCAATCAAAATAATTCAGTCGGACAATTCATCTCGAGAAGGTGTAGAACTTTTTTCTGGTGGAACTGAACGGTCTTCTGCTTCCGCCTCATCCTCCGCTAATAGACAGTTCTCACAGGACGGTGAAATTCTCCGAATTGTTCTTGAAGTTCACAAAGGCGGTAAGAAAAACAATGACCTCTATCTTTCAGAGGTAATGATACGGCCGATGTCCTTTGGTCCCGAATGGATAGAAATCTATAATCCGAATGACTTCGCCTTATCTTTGCGTGGTTGGTCGTTCAATCATACATCATCCGAAGGAGCAAATAATTTGCTGTTTAGAGAGGGTGTAATTTCTGGTAAATCGACCGTTCTCTTCACTGGCGACTCAACTTCACAAGTTGCAGGAAACGCCTCCCAAATTATCGACCTTTCTCAAGATTCATTTCTGGGCGTTGGTTCAATCAATTTGCTCAATGATGGAAGAGGCGTCTTAACGCTGAGATATACCCAAATCGACGAAGCGCGCCCATATGATGTCATGAAGGTTGAGTGGGGAGGAGATACGGGGTTATTCACATCCTTGGGCCAATCTCTTGAAGTAAATTTTAACGGTACACAGGCTACTTGGAGCGTGCAAAGCTCCCCTTCACCAGGCGATGGCTTTTGATACGTCCCTAGTGCTGCAATTTCAACACCGTTTAGCGGATGATTCATGAACCCAAAGCCGCTGGTCGTAGTGAATCCCATGCAGTCTACCTCGATTTATACCCGTGACCGCTGTATAACCGGCATTCATGGATTGGATGAAATCCTCCGAGGTGGAATCCCTCATGGCTCAACTGTTTTGGCAGCCGGAACCTGTGGTTCCGGGAAGACGACACTGGCAATGGAATTTCTCGTGAGGGGTGCCCTTGCTAAACTTCCAGAATCATGTGCGCATTTTACCGCCACTGAACCATCAATCAAGTTGCTTGAAAATATACGCCAATATGCTTTCTTCGACATGAAGATGGTTGATTCGGGAAAAATCAATGTTTTTGATATGGACGTGTTGTATTCGTGGCTTGGTTTGGACAAAGCATCATTCGATCTTGATGACGTGCATGCTTTGATTAAAGCCATCATCAATATCGTTCATGAGATTGGCGCAACCCGCCTTGTCATCGATTCAGTAACTACGCTGTGTTACAAAATCAAATCTGAACAACTGATCCGTGATTTCCTGTTTACTCTGGGTAAGAAACTAGCTTCCCTAGGGTGCACTACCATTCTGATTTCTGAAATCACTTCAGCAACTGAAAATGCGCACTGGTCTTCTTTTGGTGTTGAAGAAGCAATCGCAGACGGCATTATTGTTATGGGCGATGTAGAACGAATGGGCCACCTTTTACGTTTCCTTCAAGTTGTCAAGATGCGTGGTACTTCACACAGTAGAGCCAAGCACGCCATTGAACTCACGCCACTCGGCGTCATGTTGACTCCAATGCTCAAATGGGGTGCTCAGCACGACAAAACCAACAAGGTAGGATGATTCTATGTACCAAAACCTCATTCTCGATGACCGTATTGCTGAACAACTTGCTGCGGATGTGAGCCTCAACAGTTCCATACAAGTTCGCTGTGGTAACTCGAATGCGTTTAATGTCACTGCGAGTACACTGATTCCTTTGATGCAGATGTTTGAGATGGGTGGAGTCTACATCTGTGCTAGCGTTGGAGCAGCAGAACGAATTGAAGAATTCAAGAGCATCGGACTCTCAGATGATGACATCTCACGAATACAGTTTATCGACTTGGTTTCATCCGGAATCTTAGGCGGAACAGATGTCGAATACACGAATATCCATTTTGTCGACAGCCCGATTATGCTGGAATCAGTGCTTCTACGAACACTGTACATCCTTCGAATGACCACATCAGCCCGTAATTTCGTTTTCCTCGACAGCGTGAACGCATTGGCAATATACAACGATGATCGCATGCTTGCAGAATATCTTCATACGTTCATCAACACGTTCCGACAACGTGAGGTTTTGTCTGTAATTCTCAATGTTCCAGACCAAACTCCGCCACTGGTATTAGCTAATCTTGACTTGTACTGCACTGACTTGATTGACAGAGGCCAGGTACTCATCAACTGAGGTAATTGTTATGGCAAGGAAAATAGAATTTGACCCCGAAGATGAGGAGTTTTTCGGCAAAGTAGGTTCATTTGGCGTTCCTAAATTCGACAATGAGATGCACGGTGGAGTCCCAAGAGGATTCATGATGGTTGCATTTACCGATACTGGTTCTGGGAGTGAATTGTTTGCAAAGCAATTTACTTCTCCGGCCGAAGAGTCTGATAATACACTTTATATTTCAACAAATGAAGGGCAACAGGAAATCATTCGTATCTTTCAAAAGTATGACTGGCCGCTTGATATCAGTGTTCGGACGATTGGCGAAGAATACAATTCTACGGTATTAGAGCGTGAACTTTTAGCAAGTCGATACCGTCTCGAAGGGTTTAGACTCGACGATATTCGAAGACTTGCTCAAACCCGGTTTGTTGATGATAATACTCAAGATTATCTCACAGAAGTTACCAATGAAGTAATGGCTCTTGGGCCTTACTTCCGCGCTGTCATTGATAGCCTTGATTTTTTCCTACAGCGAGAAGACCCTGCGAGGGTTGTTGCCATGGTTCGTATGCTGCAGGCCCACGCACAACTCAATCGTGGTTTACTACTTGTCTCTGTATCGACCAATGGGCTTGACCCCACGGTTAAGCAAGAGCTTGCCTCAATCGCAGATATGGTACTCTCGTTCCAAGTTCGAACAATCGGAACTGACTTTGAAACATCCATGATTGTATCAAAATTCAGAAATGCACCTGAGAATCTCAAAATTTTGGTGTTCAGGGTAACTCCAGAAGAGGGGATTACCCCAGAGACAGTCGAGCGTATTGCCTGAAGTACCGTTTCAAGCGGACAAAGAGCACGAAAATTCATTTTTTCTGGTGCGACATATCCAAAGAGGTCGGGCGAGAGGCAAGTCCATGGGCGACCGTTCGGCAACTGGAGGTTACGATCCTTCTGGCATCGATATCGAGGCATGGGAGAAGTTGGAGTTGCAACTTGAAGAAACCATTCCAAATTATGACCGAGTTAACCGGTTGATGACCTTCGGGCAGGACAAAAGATGGAGAAGAAATGTTCGAAATCACGCACAACCTGGCATGAAGGTGCTTGAAGTTGGCTGTGGGCCTGGGTCATTCGCAGAAGACCTCACTGGGTTAGATGTCACCTGTCTCGACCCTTCATCTGAAATGTTGAAAGTCGCCAAAGTACGAGTTGATGCTGCACGGCAATCTCGAGGAGAGAAACCGGCTCATTATGTCGAGGCGATTGCTGAATCAATACCTCTTGATGATAACATGTTTGATATGGTATTCTGTCTGTTTTCCTTCCGTGACTTCCAAGACAAAAAGCAGGGTCTTGCTGAAATTTATCGTGTTCTCAAACCCGGCGGCCGTTTGGTCATTTGTGATGCAGGTAAAGCGAACTGGATTCACGGGCTCGGTGGCCGAATCTGGATGTCAACAGTTGTCCAGTGGATTGCGCGTTACGTCACAAGGAAGAAAAACCATCCTTGGAAGGGTCTTGCTAATACATACACTCAGTACGGAACTAACGGCTATTATCGCACAATGATGAAGGAAGTTGGGTTTCATGATGTGCAAGGCCGACTTCTTTGGCCGCTTCTCATGGCAACCCGTTTTCGGGCTACTAAACCCGAGTCAGATTCTAATTAGACGGTCTCCAATGTCCATTATAACTGCCCATCATCCTCATAAACCCCTTTCTATTCGGCAAATCACTGGTGGTTTACTTGGGTATGAAAGATGTCCTTCGAAAAATCAAGGAAGCCGAGCAGTCTGCTGAAAAGAGACTCTCGTCTGCCCAAACAGAATCAAGCAAGGTAGTTGCTGACGCTCGTCGCGAAGCAGCATCAATAGTTTCAGCTGCCACTGAAGACTCAGTTGCCGAGACTCAAGCAACGCTTGACGCAGCCCGAGAAAAGGCAAACAAAGAAGCAGATGGCGTTTTGAAAGAGGGCGCCGGTACAATCAAGGGTATCGAATCCGAAGCTTCTAGCCGAAAACAAAAAGCAGTCAAATCACTACTTGACGCAGTTACATCACAGTGAGGCGAGATCATGTTTGCTACTTCCGAGATGTCACGTCTTACAGTAGCGGCACCTGTCGAAAAAATGGAGGAAATTCTCCGACTATGTACGGAACTTTCTTGCGTTCACATTCAAGAATACGGCCGATTCGAAGATGGGATTGGGGTCGGACGTTCGATGGATTCGGATGATGCTAACTCAGTTAGCAATCTTTTAGTTAAGGTTCAAGCAGTTTCATCAGCTGTCCAAGCAGTCAATGCCGATGGCCCCATGTCTCACAAGGAGGCCAAAGCACTCATTGCGTCATTTGAAGACGAGATCAACAATGCATTAGGATACATCGATTCAATACGGGATTCGGAGGCAAAGATTTCCACTTGCCAAGAACAACACCACGTTCTCAATCGTTTGGCACCTCTTGATTTGCCGTTGGAACTTATGGACGGCTATGATGGAATAGAACTCTTTGTTGGTGAATCTCGAAGAGCATCCAAGTCTCGTGACATTTTCTCTGATATCCTTTCTGAGATTGAACTTCATGCTGCCGGCGGTTTGATTGCGGTTGCATGCCGCCCTGAACTTTCTGCTGAGGTTCAAATCTGTATGGCCGAACTCGGTTCAAAACCTGTTCAAATCCCTAAGGGCGAAGGCTCCCCCAGTGAGAAAGCGACCGCCCTCCTAGAAGAGATCAACAGCCTTGAATCCACAATTGCAGAATCCCAAGAATCCCTTGAACAGTGGACTGAAAAGAACGGTAGGAACCTTGTTGCTGCCGAAGAATACCTCTCCAGAGAGTCTTCGATTCACACAGCACCTACTCTTGTTGCAGTCAGCAACCAAGCCTTTGCACTTGACGGCTGGGTTCCATCCGACCAGGCCTCCAGCGTCGAAGCCGCATTGGCCAAGGTTGCATCACACGTTACCATCGAGGAATACGAGGGCGGGCACCACCACCATGGCGAACACGAACATGAGGCTCCATCTCATCCAGAGGAGTTGGTCATGCTATCCAATTACCTTCAGCGTTCCAACCAATCGATTTTCCAATTCTTCCAGTCTATCGATTTAGATGACTCGGGAATGATTGATTGCTACGAATTCCAAATGGCTCTTAAGAATGCCAACATTGCAAATCTGCCACCGTGGGAGATGGGTAAACTTGTTTCTGCTGTCGACTTGGATGGCGATGGGAAAATCAACCTACCTGAATTAGACATTTCTCTTACTCTAATCCGTAACACGCCATCTCATGATGATGGCCATGATGATCCTGAACCTCCGATTCAATACACAAACAATTCAACTTCTGAACCGTTTGAATTGATGGTCGACTTGGTCGGCCGACCTAAGTACGGAACTTTTGACCCAACGATGCTCATCATGATGACTTTCCCATTCATCTACGGCATGATTCTCGGAGATTGGGGGTACGGAATTGTTCTCTTGCTGCTGGCTGGCTGGCTTGGTAGCAAGGCTTTTGCTGCCGACCCAATGGCACAAAAAGGACTTACCATTCTGCGATGGATGGGTGTTTGGTGTATCATTTGGGGCATCATTTTCGCCGAAGGATTCGGTTTTGTTTGGGATAAGACCGGACAAATGGGTTCCGATTCACCATTCACCGGATTCTACGAGTGGACTTATGCAAATGTGCACGTACCTTCTACTCTGGCAGATCTTCTCAACCTCGGCGGACTCCACATGCCATTCCACAGAGCCGAAGCCGGACATGGGCTTCAAGAGTATGTAGTCCTGTCAATCTATCTTGGTGCAATTCACATTTTCCTCGGATACATGCTTGGACTTGTCAACGTCTACAAGGCACACGGAGCTGCCGCTGCTTACTTCGAGAAAGGCTCTTGGTTGCTCATTCTCATTGGTGGATTCATGCAATGCCGTAACATGGTTTCTGGCTATAATGAACTGTTTGAATTCCAAATTTGGACGGTTCTGTTGGTGGTTGGAATCATCAGCCTCATTATCGGTTTAGCCGTCTTCGAGAAATTCGGATGGGCAGGTGGTCTCATTATGGGTCCAATCGAAACCTTCGGGCTGCTCGCTAACACGCTTTCGTATCTGCGAATTATGGCCGTGGGAGTGGCAGGAGTTAAAATCGCAGAAGTTTCAATCACTATGGGCTTCGAGCCGATGGTGGATGCCTTCACCAGCGGAGGGGCATTTGGAATCCTGATAGGACTGCTTTGCCTTGTCCTGTTCCTTTTCATTCAAGTGTTTGCAATCGCTCTGGGAATACTTTCCCCAACGATTCACGCTGCCCGTCTCCACTTTGTGGAATGGATGGGTAAATTCTACGACGGGTCCGGGCAAGCTTTTGCACCGCTTGGTGGCCGCAATCTCCATGTGGAGAATAAATCATAGTCCAACGGACAAAACGAGGTAGTAAATATGAACGTAAATACCCTAAAAACGAGCCTAAGAACATTGATCCTTTTGGCAGCCATTACCATGGTTGCTCAAGGTGTCGCAGCAGCCGAAGATACTGAACTATCACAATCTGATGGTTCCGGATATGCAGCAATCGGAGCTGGAATTGCACTAGGTCTTGCAGCAATCGGTGCAGGCCTATCCCAAGCAGCAATCGGCAGCGCAGCTGTCGGTATGCTGGCTGAAGACGGAAGCAAATTCGGTGTTGCACTAATTTTCACTGCACTGCCTGAATCTATCGTGATTCTCGGTGCTTTGCCTCTCTTCCTTTGAGGAGGAAGGCTACTATTCTGGGGCAACCCAGTACGTGAAACATAAACCATAGAGGAATACATATGACATTAGAAACACTCGCAAAGGATATCGCAAAATCGGCAGAGGCAGAAGCCTCGGCAATGGTCAAAGCAGCCAATGAGGAAGCAGAGGCAATTCTTGCCGAAGCCAACTCGAAATCTGAAACCATTCGCTCTGAAGCATCGGCACGAACTGAACGTGAAGCAAGTCAAATTGCTCGTGAAGTTGTTGCTAGTGCACGACAAGCCAATCAAAAAGAAATTCTCATCGCCCGACGCAAAGTTCTCGATGAGACTCTAAGTACAGCCAGTGATGAACTTGCAAGCCCTAAATTCAAAGGGCGGGCGAGTTTACTCAAATCATTGATGTCGAAGGCAGACAAAATCGGTGGCGATGACTATTCAATCCGCCCTGTTGAAATTGACCGCAAAGCTCTCTCAGAACTGTCTGGGAAGCGTAAAGTCGGCGATGCAATCGATGGATTAGGTGGCTTTGTACTCGAATCTCCTGACGGCTCTGTGTCCTACGACATGCGCTTTGACACACTTCTAGAAACTTCTTGGAGTGCACATTTGGCTGGAATTAATTCAATACTTTTTGACTGAGGGATAATGATGGTAATGCTTGGAAACACACCTTATGTTGCTGCCCGTGCCAAGTCACGTCGGCAGAAACTAGCGGACCGTGCCAGGCTACGTCAACTCATCAGCCAATCTCCAGAACAACTGACAGTATCGGTTGGCGAAATTGGTTATCGTTCTGAAATAGATCTCTACGCCGGCCAATTGTCAGGTGGAGATTTAGTTGAGGCAGCATTAACGCACAACTTGGAGCACGAGTTGGAGAAGATGTTGTCACTTTGCAGCGGTAAAATCCGCAATATTGTTGAAGTATACACTTCTCGATTTGAGTATTATAATGCTAAAGTCGTCTTGCGCTCTGTGGTAAACAAAGTCGAACTTGAGAAAGTAGCACATTCAATTCTTCCCGAATTGAATGATATGAATACTCCATGGCTGAAGATAATTGAAACCGCAGATGACTTGCGTTCCGCAGTCGTTCAAATGCGCCGTAAATCGTTCGGTTCCGATCTCAACGCTGTTTCTGATGATGCACGCTTGAGCGAATATGAAGACGCTTTAGACCGCCATTACTTCAAGAATGCAATCAAATCTTTGGATGGAAAGAATCCAGCAAATCGATTCTTGAAAGAATTGCTCGCTGCAGAAATTGACCATCGAAACCTCATGAATATCTTAGAAGCAAAACAAGTAGGCATTTCTCTTGAAGAAGTAGTTCCTATGCTTGTCCCAGGTGGTCGTCTTTTACCCACTCGTGCCTTCTCATCTATTTCAGCTGGCGGCGTAGATGCCGCAATGGATTTGCTTCGAGGCTCCAACCGTTTCGATTATCCTGCCTTCGAGGCGGTATTAAGCGACAGCAAAGAGATGAACAGTCTAGACCCTGTGGTTACTTGGTTCAAAGAACGGGAACATAACATCATGAAACGCATGAGTTATCTTCATCCAGTTTCTGCACTACCCATTATTCATTATGTGGCCATGAAGGTCCAAGAAGTGAATGATTTGCGCTTTATCGTTCGTGGGCGCTTAGCAGGACTTTCTGACGAAGTTATTGAAGCACATATTTTGTGAGGTGAAGAAGAATGGATATTGCAGTAGTAGGTTCACCGGAATTCACTCTTGGGTTCCAACTTGCAGGTATCGACTCTCTCTTTAATCCTGAAGGCGAAGAAGCAATGGTTTCAGTCTTCAAATCTCTACTCAATTCAAAGAATGTTGGGATTGTTGTGGTCGACTCCACAATCCTAGCAACACTGCCGGAGCGTCTTCGTGACCAACTTTCGGCATCCGTCTCTCCGACAGTGCTTGGCATTGGTACGGAGGAAGACACCGCACTGCGTGACACAATACGCAAGGCAATTGGAGTCGATCTGTGGAAGTAAGATTCCAAACCATAAGGAGGAAATAAAAATGAGCAATGAAGGAGTAATTTACAGAATATCCGGTCCAGTTGTAACCGCAACCGGCATGAACGCAGCAATGTATGACGTTGTCCGTGTCGGCCATGAAGGTTTGATGGGTGAAGTTATTGAACTGCACGGAGATAAATCCGTTATCCAAGTCTACGAAGATACTTCTGGTATTCGTCCTGGTGAACCAGTATTGAATACACAAGAGACACTCTCCGTTTCATTGGGCCCCGGCCTCCTTACCCAAATTTATGACGGAATTCAAAGACCTCTTCCTACCTTAGAAGAGGAAATGGGCGTTTTCATTACTCGGGGTGTTGATGCAGATGCTTTCGACCTTGAGAAGATTTGGACCTTTGAGCCTCAAGTCGCAGTCGGCGATTCTGTCGTCGGCGGACAAGTTATTGGTCACGTTCAAGAAACCGAAACAATCGTTCACAAAATCATGGTTCCTCCAACCGTTAGTGGTAAAGTAAAGTCGATTGAATCCGGAGATTTCAATGTCACTCAGACTGTTTGTGTGCTTGATAACGGAACTGAAATGCAGATGATGCAAAAGTGGCCGGTTCGTACTCCTCGACCCTTCCAACAAAAGTATGCACCTGACACACCTCTTATCACCGGTATGAGAATCCTCGATTTCTTATTCCCACTCGCTAAGGGTGGGGCTGCTGGAATTCCTGGGCCGTTCGGTTCTGGAAAAACCGTCACCCAACAATCACTCGCAAAGTATTCCGATGCACAACTTGTTGTTTACATCGGATGCGGTGAGCGTGGAAACGAGATGACTGAAGTGTTGGACGAATTCCCTCACTTGATTGACCCGAATACCGGTAAGCCGTTGATGGAACGAACCGTCATGATTGCCAATACATCAAACATGCCGGTGGCTGCTCGTGAAGCATCCGTGTACACCGGAATTACCATCGCAGAATACTTCAGAGACATGGGCTATGACGTCGCTTTGATGGCTGACTCGACCTCCCGCTGGGCTGAAGCAATGCGTGAAATTTCGTCCCGTCTTGAAGAGATGCCGGGTGAAGAAGGATATCCTGCTTACCTCTCATCTCGAATTGCTGAGTTTTACGAACGTGCTGGCCGAGTTGAGACACTAAGTGGCGATGATGGTTCAGTTACCGTTATTGGTGCAGTTTCGCCACCAGGTGGAGACATTTCAGAGCCGGTTTCTCAAGGAACACTCCGAATCGTCAAGGTCTTCTGGGGATTAGATGCTGGCCTTGCTCGTCAACGCCACTTCCCTGCAATTAATTGGTTGAACTCATATTCATTGTACCCACAAAGTTTAGATCAGTGGTTCCGCGATAACATCGCTCAAGATTTCCCTGAAATCCGAACTCAAATCAGTGGTTTGCTACAGATCGAGTCCGAATTGCAAGAAATTGTCCAACTAGTTGGTTCCGATGCCCTACCCACTGACCAACAACTCACGCTTGAAGTTGCACGTATGATTCGTGAATTCTTTTTGCAACAGAATGGATTCCACGATGTTGATGCTTACTGTGATATCCACCTACAATACCAAATGGCCAAAGCAATTCTATCGTTCCAAGATGCTGCCAAGTCCGCTATGGCAGGCGGCGCACTACTCAACGATGTTGTCAACGTCCCAGCTCGTTCCGACCTCATGCGAGGTCGTTTCGAAAAGGGATACATCGACATTATTGACGGAATGGTCAAGAAAATGACTGATGAAATCGCCGATACGGTGGAGGAAAACTGAGGAGAGGAATATCATGACTGGAAAAGAATACCGAACCATTACTGACGTGAAAGGACCTCTGGTCTTTTTGAACAAAACTGAACCTGTTGCATTTGGAGAAATCGTAACCCTACGACTTTCCAATGGAACCATCAAGAACGGGCAAGTTCTCGACACCTCTGACGATTTAGTTATCGTACAAGTTTTCGAAGGAACTGCTAAAATTGACCGAGAATCCGGTGTCACCTTCATGGGTGATGTCTTCAAACTCCCAGTGAGTACTGACCTTGTCGGTCGAATTCTCGATGGTGCTGGACGCCCACGTGACGGTGGACCAGAGATTGTTGCTGAAGAAAAGGCAGACATCATTGGCGCTGCTATCAATCCGTACAGTCGACAGAGTCCAAACGATTTCATCCAAACCGGTGTCTCTGCAATCGACCTATGTACAAGTCTTGTTCGTGGACAAAAGTTGCCGATTTTCTCTGCATCTGGTCTACCTCACAACGACATTGCATTGCAGATTGCTCGACAGGCGAAACTCAAGGACTCCGATGAAGAATTCATTGTTGTGTTTTGTGCCATGGGTATCACTGCTGAAGAATACAATTTCTTCCGTTCTGATTTGGAGCGAACAGGTGCTCTAGAGAACGCGGTTCTGTTCGTCAACCTTGCTGACGACCCTGCAGTCGAGCGTATCATTACGCCACGTCTTGCGTTGACTGCTGCAGAATACCTTGCTTTCGAGAAAGACTACCACGTTTTGGTTATCTACACAGACATGACCAACTACTGTGACGCTCTTCGTCAAATTGGTGCTGCCCGTGAAGAAGTTCCTGGACGACGTGGTTACCCTGGTTACATGTATACAGATTTGGCTATGCTCTACGAACGTGCTGGAATTATCAAGAACAAGAAGGGTTCAATCACTCAATTCCCAATTTTAACCATGCCTGGTGACGATATAACACACCCAATTCCTGACTTGTCAGGGTACATTACTGAAGGACAAATTGTTATTTCACGTGAATTACACCAACAGGGAATCTATCCGCCGATTAACGTTTTACCATCTCTTTCTCGATTGATGGGCTCATGTATTGGAGAGAAAACAACTCGTGAGGACCACAAGTCGGTTTCAGACCAAATGTATGCAGCATATGCGCAAGGCCGTGAACTACGTGGACTTGTCGCAATTGTCGGTGAAGATGCACTCAACGAGCGTGACAAGCAACTGCTTGACTTCTCTGGAGTTTTCGAAGACAAGTTCCTTCGCCAAACTCGAGACGAAGACCGTTCAATCGAAGAAACACTCGATCTGTGCTGGACTTTGATGTCTTCAATCGATACCAAGTATCTTGTACGTCTTGACCAGAAGTGGATTGACAAGTACCACCCTGACAACAAGGCTTGAAATCCATATTTCGACAGAGAAGGAGGTGAAAGAACATGGCACTCGACATCAAACCAACCCGGAGTGAGTTAATCAAGCTCAAGGGGCGTATCAAGCAAACCAAAAACGGTTACAAATTGCTGAAGATGAAGAGAGACGGTTTGTTTCACGAATTCCGCTCTCTGCTTTCCGATATGATTGCTGCAAAGCGCGATCTTACCGCAACTTACCGTATGGCTAAGCAAAGAATTGACCTTGCTAACGCCATTGAAGGTGGACTTGCAGTGCGTGCAGCAGCCATTGCAAACACTGGCCATCCAGAGGTTGAAGTTGAGCGAAGAAACATCATGGGTGTTGTGGTTCCGAGCGTTAGCGGAACAAACCTCAAATCGACTTTCAAAGAACGCGGTGTTGGATATATTGGTTCATCCCCTTACATTGATGAAGCAGGTGAATCGTTTGGCAATCTGATTGAGAAAATCGTCAAGGCTTCGGAAATGGAGGCTACCTTGAAGCGTCTTTTGCAAGAGATTGAAGCAACAAAGCGCCGTGTAAATGCTCTTGAGTACAAAGTAATTCCAGAATTGGAAGAAGCAAGAGTCTTCATCCAACTTCGACTTGAAGAAATGGAACGTGAAGAAACATTCCGACTCAAGCGATTCAAGAACAAGTGATTTTTCTCTTGCCTTGAATTGGCCGAGGGATTCCTTCAAAGGGGAAGCAGGATTACAAAGGTTTGAGGAGAACATATGTCGGATGAACGAGACGATATTCCGGCAGTTGATTCCTCGCTTCAATCGATGCCCAGTCATCGTTCAGACTGGAAACAACACGACCTTCTAGCTACTATTCTGCGTCGGTATTTTTACCTTTCACCACACATGTCGGGAGGATTCTTACCCTCATGGGTCGTATCGCCAAGAGATGGGAAAGAGATTGATGACTGTCTTGATGAAGCGAATGCGTATTTACAAAAATTAGGTTGGGCTGCCAAATTACTTCGTTCAGAAGATTGGATGATTCAGTTAATTCCTTTACCTGAGCGCCAATTCCCCGGTTTCAATTTATTGCTGGTCATGTGGTCGTTTTCTGCTTTGACGCTAACTTTGGCTGGCGCGTTATGGATGGATGGCTCCCGCCCTGAAGGTGGCTGGTTTTTCGAATCAACCCTGTTTGATGCAATAGTTGGTTACACGCTTCCAGTTTTGGGCTGCTTGCTGTTCGCCTCATTTTTACAAAAAGGAATTGCTCAACACTTCAATCATCGAGTGGGTCATATTTCTCCAATTCCAGAACCAACCATTTCACTTTGGAGTCTTGGCCTGTTTGCCAAATCAGCTTTGATTTGGCCTTTTGGACTCTTCTTGATTCCCTCTCTGCCTCGTATGGATGCGCGTATTTGGGACGATCGAAAAGCACTAGGTTGGGTGGCTATCTCTGTACCAGCTACATTGATTTCTTTGGGACTCGCTCTTTGGGGCATAGGTCTGTGGTTAACTCCGGATTACGTCGCAATCACGAGTTCACAGAATGTTGCAGAAGGCCCTTTCATTGTCGAGATTTTAGGGCAGTGGCTCTTGGATGATTATTTCACTCGCTTGATTTGGTCTCATCCATTTGTCAAAGCGGGTGCACTGTTAACTTTCTTTGGTTGGATTTCCTTATTACCAATTCCAACATTCCCAGGTGGCAGAATCATGGTTGCACGTGCAGGTCATACTGAAGCACGGAGTAGTTCAAATCAGACATTCATTTTCTTGCTCATTCTCGCCTTTGCGTGGATGTTTAACGCATTTAGTGGCTTCACCATTTGGATTCTTGTACTTACTCTCATTTTACCGCTGTTGATGTTTATGGGTTCTGACCGTTCCTCGCCAATCATTCTCAACAAACCCAAAGGATTGGACTTACAATCAATGAAAAACATCGGCCTTGTAATGCTGGTTGCCGTTTTGTTTGCACTTCCAAGTCAAGTTCCATTTGAAATGGATGATGACTGGAATGATGAAGTTCGTTTCGAAATTTCAGAGTCGTTCCGTGCTGAAAAGATTGATGAAAATTGGACAGCATCGATTTCAGTTCATGTCATCAATCCTTCATCGATAAATCGAGATTGGGCTATTGATTATGATCGCTACGATAGCAGCCTGTTGGATTGGGAGAAAACATGGAATTGTGACGGTGAAGACCAGCTTAGCATCAATGAGTTCGGCTGCGGAAGTGTTCTACCACCTAGAACCCATACAACGGTAACACTATCTCTTAATTGGACTGATTCAATACATTCTCCAATGACGACGAATTTTTCCTTGATTGGTCTAGCCAGTGGAGATTACCTCAGTTTCCAAATTTCTTTGCAACCTGAACTTTCGGTTTATCCTGCTCATCCTTGGGAACTTGTGATGGAAGAAGGTGAATTGAAACGATGCATGTCGTTGTATTCATTATCATCTGATTCCTTGAACGTAAGTTTCCCAAATGCCGATGAATCTCTTGAGATTCAATCGAGACTGCATTGGATTGAAGGTGAACAAAATTTGTCAGCCAATTATCTTGAGACTCCAGAACGTGTTTGCTTACGAGGTTTAGACCCGGTCGTATTGAGGACTTCGGAACTTAATTCCATCCAATTGAATGAAGATATTTTCGATGCAGGTTTGCCAGAACTTCCTTTGGTTGCCGTGGTGCCATTAAGCGGCTGGAACATCACCAGTGAATCGAACCTTGGATGGGGTTTTGAGTTGAACTCCAGTGGCATACTTTCCTCAGTTGACGACCTGTGCCCATTGAATCCTTCACTTTCAATTCCTCCAGCGCCATCAGAAGGTGAATGGATTTGGGATTTAGAGGTTCGAAAGATATCGAACATCCCATCTGTTAACGATATTAACCAGTCGCTTACAGTGCTTATGAACGAAGGTTCGAGTATGCATGTTTGCTCTCCATATCTTTCGGTTCACCCCCAGTTTAACTTTTCAGTTGAGCAAGGACCTGAACTTGTATTTGAGCGATACAACACCGCTCATAGAATGTGGTCGAACATGTGGATGGCGGCATTCAATGGGACACTTTTAAAGGACGATGGAGCATCATTCTCTTTCTATAGTTCGGCTAACTATAGCGTACCTGTTCAGATTAATTATCAGGGTAACGGTGGCCAATGGACGACTTTGTCCTCGTCCAATAGCCTAGATTTCGGTTGGAATTCGTTTGAATTTGTTCCTTCGAATTCAACTGTTTCTACAATGTGGTTTGAGCATCAAGATGAATCCCTTGTGATACATCTAGCAAGTTATGTCTGAGGTCTTCCAATGCGTATTGCAATACTGGGGGCTGGTTCACTCGGTTCTCTTTATGCAGCTCTTCTTTCACAAGTAGAAGGCGTCGAACTTTTTGTTCATGGCCGGGGAATCCATGGGGCACATATGGCGGCACATGGGCTTTCAGTTGAGGGGGAGCGGGTTTTTTTTGTCTCAAACGAAGAGGTGTTCTTTTCTCTCGATGAAGTCGGTCTACCACCATCGGCTTTAGCAAGTATTGACTTTATTCTGCTGACCGGTAAGTCCGATCAGACAGAGATGCTTGCGGGTTTAGCACAACAACTGTTGAGCCCAGAGGGGTATGTTCTTTCTTTGAGTAACGGTCTAGGTCATGCAGAACTTTGCCAAGGAGTTTTAGGTCCACATCGAGTTTTTGCAGCCACATCTACTCATGGTGCGTGGAGGCCCAAAGCTGGAACCGTTCATTGGGCAGGTAAGGGTGAGACAGTACTTGGCTCCCTTTCAGGTGGTCCAGGACTTGAGGAAGCGCAACCATTCCTCTCTGTTCTTGATCAAGCAGGTCTATCACCACAATGGTCCAACGATGGAACTGCAATTGTCTGGAGGAAAGTTTTGTTGAACATAGCTATTAATCCAATTGCAGCAATTGCCGGGGTCAACAATGGGGTATTGCTTCGTCCCGACCTTTTTTCATCTGCACTCTCAACAATGCTTGAAGGCGCTTCAGTTGCTCGTCTAGAACGAGTAATATTGCCGGATGATTCTGAACTTGAAGATCAACTTCGTCGAGTGATTCATGCTACATCCGGAAACATGTGCAGTATGTTGCAAGACCTTCGAAATGGCCGTCAAACCGAGATTAAGGTCTTGAATCAAGCGATTGTAGAACGCGGCGAACGTGTTGGAATTCAAACTCCGCTTAACCAAATGTTGGCAGCTGTGATTACTGCTCTTCATGTGGAATAAGGTCCTTATTCCAGTGCAATCCTCGATTTTGATTCCTGTTAAGGGCATCATCAGTGATGTGAGTTGCGACGAGTATCAAATTTCGAAGTTCAACCAAATCTCGTGTAGGCAGACTTCTTCTCCAAATGAGGTCAACTTCTTTTGAAAGCAAACTTAGCATTCTTTTGGCCCTCTCGAGTCGACTAAATGAGCGTACGATTCCTACATCATCAGTCATCGTTTTTCGAAGCGTCTCTAAGTCTCGAATAAGCGGTGCGTGTTCCTCCAATTCTTGCATACCCTCTGCCCTCCAGAGAGGTACATCTTTCAAGTCATTCTTTGGTTGCGAAATGAAATGGTCTGCGGCTCTGTTTGCAAACACGACCGCCTCAAGTAAACTGTTTGATGCCAGCCGGTTAGCACCATGCATCCCGGTACAAGCGACTTCTCCAATGGCATACAATCCCGGCATGACCTTATCATCATCCATCAAGACTCGGCCATGAATATCGACCGATAAACCACCAACCATGTAGTGTGCAGCCGGAGCAACCGGAAGAGGGTCTCTGCCCAATGATAAGCCATACTGGGCCAATGTTGTCTCTATCGTCGGGAAATGGTTTCGCAGGTTTTCTTTGTCCAAATGGTCGGTGACCAACCATACATTATCTGCTCCAGAAATTTTCATTCTTTGGTCGCACGCTCGTGCAACGACATCACGTGTTGCAAGACTTCCCAGAGGTGATGAATGAAGTGTGAATGAGAATTGGTCTGGTTTTCGAACTTCGTCTCCTTTGCTTTGATAGCGAAGCAGTCCTTCATCATCTAGCAAAACACCTCCTTCTCCACGCAGAGCCTCAGTTATGAGAAATGGCCTTGCATTTCCTGCCATAAGTGCAGTTGGGTGAAACTGAAAGAAGGCCATGTCTACACTTGCTGCTCCGGCTCGAACCGCCATTGCCAGTCCATCACCAGTCGCAACTGATGGATTTGTGGTTCTCTCCCACAGTTGACCGCAGCCACCGGTAGCGATGAGTACCGCGTCAGCAGCAAGTGCCTCCATCTCTCCTGAATCAAGACTTAGACACCAAATCCCTTTGATTCCTTCATCCGGCCTTTTGTGCACTTTTTGGATGAGGTCAACTCCAAGAGTATGGGGTCGTAGCGTGATGTTCTTACTGGATGCAACAGCTTCAGTCAGTGCTCTTTCGATTTCGGCTCCAGTTGCATCCTTGGCATGAAGAATTCTTCTTGTCGAATGTCCGCCTTCTTTTACCAAGTGAAAATCAGAACCTTCTTTTTCAAAATCCACTCCAATTGATAGTAAGTCACGTATTCGATCTCCTGCTTCCTCTACAACGCACCGAACAATTTCTTCATTACACAGTCCATCGCCGGAAAGAATGGTATCGTTGATGTGCGCATCCATCCCCTCTCCGTCGGTTTTATCGAGAATTGCCGCGATGCCTCCTTGGGCCCAATTGGTAGAGGAGTCCACCGGTCTTTGCTTTGTGATGACAATAACCGAATGTCCGGCATCGGACAGTCGTAATGCTGCAAATAGGCCCGCAATCCCGCTTCCGATAATCACCACACGCGACACAAACCGCCCTCCTCAACAGTCCCTATGAGCCGGTACATTTCACCCCATCGGCAAGCGAAACCGCTATGTTCGGTCCTTGTTTACATCACCCATGGCGAGCATTCGGGACATGGTAGGTATCCTGTTTGGAACCTCGTTAGTGGGCTTTTCTGTAGGGAATGCAGGTATGGGTAAAGTCGCACCGTACTTTATCGATGGAGCCGATAATACCAAAATGGTCATTACTCGAATGTTTGAACCTCATTGCGCAATTCCAACTATTGAAGCAGAGATCGTGAATGGTGATGCATCGTATTGTCTTGAAGCAGTTGGAGTTTGGGATGGAATTGATATTTTGTTTCTTTGCCTAGGATTGTTCGTTCTCCTCTATGGTCGAGTAGGATTTACGAGAGTTGGACGTCGTTCTCAACGCCTGTACCATGTATTGTTTGCTACGGGCGCTGTAATGTTTAGCATTGCAATTCTCGATCGATTCAATTTTTTACCTCGTGCAGCGAGTTCAGAAGGCATAGCAGATCTTATTCCTATCGAGGTCCCGCCTTTCATTGTTCAATGCCTTATCGCTGGAGTTGGAGCATTTATGATGGCAGGGCCGAAATATTGGGAGGCAGAAGGTATCGAACAGGCACGTTCACGCCTTGACAAAAGGCGAGATGTGGCCGATGCATTCCGAGGTACATTTGGTTCGGTAAAAATGTCTCTCGGTTCCCGAAGCGGCACCACAGAGCGGATTTCTCGTTCACAGATATTAAAGAAAGATTCTCATCTTCATATGCGAAGAACCAATTCAAAAAGTATCAAAGTTCTTGCAACATGTCCCTACTGCAAAGGTGGCGGATGTGTTGAATGCGGTCATACAGGTACACTGTGATTTTTAGTGAATTTCACTAAATTAACTCTCTTCTCGGCTCCTGAGATTCACCTGTGAAAACCGAGGTACTGCCCTTCTATCACTCGCATGGTTTAAGACCTGTAGGAGATGGGTGTCGCGGATAAGGTCGAAGCGAATAACTTCGATTAGAGGGATAGGGATGTATCTTCAAGCACTGGAAATTTCAAACTTCAAATCGTTCAAGGGTGAAATTACCGTCCCACTTGACAGAGGATTTACCGCAATTACTGGGCCAAACGGTTCAGGTAAATCGAACTGCGGGGATGCTGTGCAGTTTGTATTGGGGCCTCGGAGTAACAAGGTTATCCGGGCACAGAACGCCAAAGATCTCATCTTCAACGGAGGTAAGAACTCCAAACCCGCCCGCTCATGCGAGGTTACTCTTGTATTTGCCAACCCACTTCTATCCAACGGTCGCAGACGGCTACCTTTGGAACAAGAGCACGTACGAATGACCCGTTCGGTCCGTTTGACAAAAGCCAACAACATCGTTACAACCTATCTTTTGGACGGTGAAGAAAGCAGTCAGAAGACTTTCCATCGCTTACTCGGTGCAGCCAACGCTCGACCGGATGGTTACAATATCGTACTTCAAGGCGATGTGACTAAATTAGCAAAGATGACCGCGAAGGAGCGACGTAAAGTGTTGGACGGAGTTGCTGGAGTGACCTCGTACGATGATGAAATCCGTAAGGCAGACCGCCAAAAGGAGATGGTTGAAGGGTATATCGAGAGGATCGGCCTACTTGAGGATGAGCAGAAAGCTCGTCTAAAAGATCTCACGAAAGAAAAGAATCTCGCTCTCAAAGTTCAAGATTTAGTTGCAGAACTTAAGCAGGCACGTATTATATCTGCTCAATCGAAATTGGCTAGCCAACAATCCGAACGCAGTTATCTCATTGACGAACGTTCCCGCATTGAACAAGAAGCTACTGAATTAGAGGCTGAAGTAAAAACTGGAGCCCAAGTTTTACTCGGACTTGAAGACCAAATAGGCGTTCTTCAGAAGCAAATTGAAGATCTAATGGGTGGTGATTCCAATGGACTTCTAGCAGCGATTAATCAATTACAAATCCGAATCGCTACAAGCCAAGACCGTATTGGAGAGGCAGAAGAAAAAGACCTTGAAGATAAGGAGGAACTTGTCGGTCTTACTGAAAACCTTGAACAAGCCAAAACGGCCCTTGTTGAGTTTAAAGACGAACTTTCTAACGCTAAAAACGATCTAATTACCGCCGAGAAATCGCTTCAAGAGGCGAAAGAAGAAGAGGCCAATGTTCAAGCATTACTCGAATCATCCGGTGCCGCAAATGCTGAACTTTCAAGAGCACTTTCCAAGGCCATCTCGGATACTGAAGCCGCAACATCTGCGCTTAACAGTGCTCAAGAAGAAGTGAACAAGATTGCTACACAAGCAGAAATGTTGGATGAACAACTGAGTAAAGCCCAAGAGGCAGCAGAAACTGCTCGTCTTGCTTTAGGTGAATCCGAATTGGAGGGTCAAGAACTTGGCGCTGATTCACCTGAAAACGACAGGAAGGCACTGACCCAACAATTGCTTACAGCCCAACGTTCGGAACAAAAATTACTTGAAGAGTCACAAGCGGTTGAAGGACGATTACGCGAAACAGAGCGAAAGCTCAATACCGCCAAAAATGAACTTGAAAACAAGACTGGTGCCAAAGGTATGGCTGGCGGTGCCGCTGCCATTATTTCGGCTCGTGACCGTGGTGAATTGCACGGAATCATCGGAACTGTAGCAGAACTCTGCCAACCGCGAGACCCCGCTCATACCGACGCATTGGCTACATCAATTGGAGGCGGCATGACCTCGGTTGTTGTTGACAATGATGAAGTGGCCGCTCGTGCAATTCAATGGTTGGCGCAAAACAAAGCCGGTAGGGCGACTTTTCTCCCTCTCAACAAATTGACACATTCACGGCCCGCTGGAAAAGCACAAATTGTTTCAAAAAGAGACGGAGTAATCGGTTTTGCTAGCGAATTGTTGGATTACGACCCGCGTATTGATGTCGCTGTACGTTTCGTATTGCGAAATACTCTTGTTGTTGACAATATGGCAACTGCTCGAAAAAACATGGGCGGAGTACGTCTTGTTACCCTCCGAGGAGATGTAACTGAGGCTGGAGGCGCTATGATTGGCGGTTCGAGGCGAAAAATGACCGTCTCTTTTGGCGGAAATATCCAGGGTGCCAGTGAAGTCCAAGCACTTTCAGCCGATGTTGAAAGGTTCCGTTTGATGGCCGATACAGTAAATGGGGCACTAGCAGAAGCTCGCCGATCACAGACTGAGATTCGCACAAGCCTCAATGCGCTTTCAGACGGAGACCATGCAGTTCGCTATCAAGAATGGAAAGCCGAACATAAGCAAATAAAAAGCAACCATATTGCTGCTTTGGCTGCGGTTTCATCGCATGAGAAAAGGCTTGCAGAACTTGAGAGGGATGCATCAAATAAACTTCGTGAACTCGATACTGCTCAGCAGATTTTGGCACAAACCAACGAAACTCGCAGTTCGGCCCAAGCCGAATTGGAGGAGGCCAGCCCCGCCCATCTCAAAGATCGATTACACGCAGCTGAAGTCAAGCGTATTGAGGCAGAAAGCCTCAAGGCACAAGCTGAAATTTCTCTGAACGGCGACTCAAATCATCAAACCCTTTTGGAAAGTAGAGTTTCAGAAATCGAATTACGAATCCAATTGTTAAACGATAACGCTATCACTCGAAGTGAACGAATTGATACGCTTCAAGCAGGCATAGCAACCGATTCTATAGATTTGAAATCGAAAGAAGAAGAGCGTGCACAATACTTAGAGGAAAACCAAGGTCTCGAAGATGAGCGATTGGAATTGATTGAGGAAAGAACAAGTCTACAAGTCAATCTTCAACAGAAAGCATCTGATGCTCGTTCACGTCGTGGCTTAGTAGACGAAATGGGTCGTTCTCTCAATCTCAAGGATGAGTCTATACGAGAAACCCTTGCTGAAATGGTGGAAAACAACATTCAGCCTGCTGGAGAGGATGTATCACTTCCTAGCGTCGGAGATGCCGAACGTAACGAGAGGACATTACAGCGCAGACTTGACTCGCACGGGCCAGTCAATATGCTGGCTATTGAACAATACGATGCTTGTGAAGCCCGCCTTGCAGAAATGAAAGGAGATTTCAAGGTACTTCAAGAGCGTCGGAAGCACCTCATTGATGTCACCGAAAAACTCGAGGCGCAACGAAAAGAACGCCTTGTGAAAGTTTTGGAAAAGGTAAATGAGAACTTCAAGATTGCCTACAAGACTTTGAGCGACGGTGGACGTGGAGAATTGTTCTTAGAAAATGAGGATGAACCGTTCAAGGGCGGTCTTGAACTGTGGGCCCAACCACGAGGTAAGTCTGCCAAAGTTACTCGTCATCAATTATCCGGCGGAGAGCAATCCATGGCGGCTCTTGCACTCATCTTTGCCATTCAGGATTATGATCCAAGTCCGTTCTACTATTTCGACGAAGTTGACCAAAACCTCGACGGTTACAATGCCGAACGTATCGCTATGATGTGCAGAGAACGAAGTAAGCGTGCTCAATTCATTATGGTGACTCTCCGGAAAGTATCGCTACGACTTGCTGACCATCATATCGGAATTACACATGGTGGAGACGGTTGCAGCCGACGCATTGTTGACTTTGACCGTGAAAAAGCGATTGCTTTGGGTGAAAAAGCACTTGCTGAAGCTAAGAAAGACAGCGAAAAGAACCATTCGCGAATTGCCGAAGCCTCCGCAGCATCTCATGATATGCCGACCGTTCCAGAGCCTCTAGAAACACCAAGTAGTCTTGGTGGCTTGTTGAATCACATGACGGTTGACGATGTCCAAGAAGTCCCCGCAACGGGCTTCAATGCTCTTTCTGAGCGTACCGCAGACCTTACCGAAGACATCGAAGAATACGCCGAAGTTGCACAAGCTGTACTTGCGGCTGAGACGGCAGAACACATTGAGGATGATTCGCTCGAGACCGAAGAAGAAACTGTTTGAGGTGATGAATTTGGTCGAACAACAATCCGTATTGGACAAATGGTTCCTACGCCAAGATGTTATCGACCAATTGCTCGCCTCGGGTGAAGCATCAGAAGAAGCAGCGCTTTTTGGTGACAAGATAATGGCAATTGCTGAACGGGAAGAAGCAGAACACCAAACTCTCATAGATCCGTTTGACCGTTCAGTTGCTCTTGTCCTTTCACTGGTAAGGGATGAAGGGCTCGATGCTTGGAATATCGATTTGTCAAGTTTCCTAAAGGTATTCACCAGCCGGGTGAAGTCAGAGGCAGAATCCCTTGACCTTCCAGCATGTGGGAGATTAATTAGAATGTCTTGGGAAGTTTTACACCACCAAGCCGAAGATTTGTTTGACAGAGTACAGTATGTCGATGCCGATGATGAATGGGATGATAGCCTCGGATTTGGTTGGGAAGCAGATTACAATGATGAAGACTTCTTTTTCACCAATACGATTCTTCAAGGCGATGCAGATGAAATCCTTCCTGATTTACTTGAAAACCGAGTTCGTCGAGATGAAGGACGACCGGTAACTCTTGTCGAATTGCTTTCGGCTTTCAAAGATGCATCCGACGACGCTGAAACACTTCGCCTGCGCGAAGAGAACCGTTTAGCCCACGAAGCTGAACTAAAGGAATTCCTTTCTGATGTTGGTGGTCGAATGCATAACGAAGACCTTGAAGGAGATATCAAACGATGCTGGCAAGCATTGAGAAATGCTTGCTCAGAAGCAAGAGCTTCGAAAGTGCCTGTCGTTGAAGTAATGGAGTACTTGAAGCCAATACTTGAAGAATCATTTGGACAGGTTCCAGAAGGATACGATGATGAAGTCAAAGTAGCGTCGTTTATTGCAGGTCTCTTCCTCACTCACCGTGGTTTTGCATCTATTACTCAAGACAATGTCCCAGATGGTGTGATTTACCTTGAAGATATGTGGCCAAACATGGACACTTTTGAGGAAATTAGTTTGCTCATAGATGAGCAACAGAGCGAAGAAAACCAGCGCATACAACAGCAGGATACTGGTTCAGTACACCTCGCTAAATTACGTGCAGAAAAAGCCCGATTGGCGGAAGAAGAATCAATACGAAAGTTGGAGAAAGCCCGAGCAAAACGTGAGAAAGAATTGCTTGAAGTCGATATGAAAGAATCGGCTGCAGTTGAAAAACAGTCGTATGATGACCATGAATGGTTGGTCGAATGAAGGTGAAGAGGATGTCAGAAGTACCAATCGATACTCTACTCGAAGCCACACTGTTTGGTGCAGGACGTTCGATGAGTGTTTCAGAACTCTCATCTGCCCTTGGGTACGATGAAGATGAAATGCTTGACTCGTTGTATTCTTTGCGTTCGACACTGAAAAGGCGCCGTGGTGGTGCGTTGCAGGTCGCTGAGGTTGGAGACAGATGGGCCATTGAAGTAAAGCCAGATATTGCAAGTCATCTACCCAAGGAGACCAAAACCGAAATACCTCAAAAGTTGTTGAAGGCCGCTGCCCTCATCGCCTATCATCAACCGATGCCACAGTCTCGTCTCGTGGAACTTCTCGGCCAGAAGGCTTACGATTATGTTCGTGAGTTGGCTCAACTTGGAATGGTAGATCGTCGTAAAGACGGCAACACTCGCCGCCTTTCTACAACTCGTCGTTTTTCCGAAACATTTGGCTGTCCGTATACAGACCGTAAGAAAGTAAAGAAATGGTTCAGAGAACAAGTCAAGACGACTGGAATGTTTGACGGGATGGAGGATGCTGCCGTTTTGAAAGAAGAAAGTGAATCCGGTGGATTGATTCAAGCCACACTTCCAATCGGTGAAGAAGAGTGAAATCATTCTTCACGAATCGCTTTGAGAATACTCTCGACCAGAGTTTGTGTCTTTGGTCCCTTTTCTAGTTGCAGCCTTGATGCTACAATCTCAATTTCTTTTCCTTCTGCACCTGCTGAAACAGCCATATTCCGAGCATGAAGTTTCATGTGTCCGGCTTGAATACCTTTGGTCGATAGAGCGCGCAATGCTCCGAGATTCTGTGCAAGGCCTGATGCAGCAATAATTCCAGCCAGTTCCTGGGCCGATTCGACTCCAAGGATGGCTAGATTGGCTTGAGCCACTGGATGGACCTTTGAGGCCCCTCCTACGATGCCTACGGCCATCGGAGTCTCAATGACTCCAACAAGATTACCTTCAGCATCTTTTTCCCACGATGTCATTGAACCATAGGTGCCATTGGAGTAGGCAGCCCAAGCATGACAGCCTGCTTCAATAGCACGCCAATCTTGCCCACACGCCACACCAACACTGCTTATGGCATTCATGACGCCCTTATTGTGGGTCGCAGCACGAAAAGGGTCAGCCATAGCAAAATGCTGTGCCTCAAGAATTCCATTGATGACACTAACGCCGTTTTCATGCGTGCCATCTTCCGAGATTTCTTCGGGAGTAAAGACTGCCCGTACCCGTGCTAATCTGTGTGCTGCAAGATTTGACAAGATACGAAGTTGCACTCGGCCCCCAGTAATGTCTTCGAGGCGCGGCGCAATGAGTTCTGCCATGGTATTGACGGCATTTGCCCCCATTGCGTCTCGGCAATCTACGATAATGTGTACGATAAGCATCGGTCCACTCATGGAGTCAAGAACCCGAGTTTCAATCTTCTTGCATCCTCCTCCAAGACGAATCATTGTTGATGGGAGGCTATTGCAGAGGTCCATCAATTCTTGAGATGCCTCCAATACATCTTTTTCAGCTTGTATCCAGTCTGAACACTCCAATACCTGCAATTGGGCGATCATCATCGGTTCGTCGGAATTCGTCCGGAAACCACCGTTTTTTAGACATCTTTTGGCCATATTTGAGGCAGCTGCGACGACGCTTGACTCTTCTAGGCAGAACGGGATGAGGTAGTGTTTCCCATCGATGACAAAGTTCGTCGCAATGCCCACAGGAAGAGACATCGTTCCGATGACGTTCTCAATCATTCGGTCTGCTGCCTCTTCGCTCAATGCTCCACAGGCTTCGAGTGCCTTGATTTGCTCGTCATTGAGGTCGGCCATTTTAGCAACAAGTTCTCTTCGTTCGGCGACACTATGGCGGAAAAAACCGCTTAATCGACTGTTTTCGACTGGCATAATGGCACGTCCAGTACTGTCCATGGGCCAGTACATCATCAAGCAATCGGCATTTACCTGACGAATCTCGGACTTTACGCCCTCACTTGATTCATCAATGAAGCAAATCTTTTAACGGATTTAACGCTTTAATTAACGCGTTATTTTTGCGTTAACGATGTGTTAATCTGGCCATAAATTGACTTTCCGCTTTTGAATTAACATGTGTTAACAGGTCTTGTAAAGTATCGATGAGAGTGAAACATGAAATACCCAGACCTGACTGCTAAACTATGCGAGTGATAGGCAAAGAGATGGATTTACCATCGATGGATAAAAACCCGTTCCATACGATGCCGCTGGAATCGAGTGACTCGGACCTTCTGGTAGGGCGCAATCACCTTCTTACTGTACTTTCCCAGTACATGCAATTTCGTTCAAACCGTCGTATTTTGCTGCTTGGCGAACACGGTTCAGGTCGGACCTCACTGCTTCGCTGTGCCTCGAAAACAGCACCCGTGACCATCTATATTGATCACATCAACCCTTCGGATGCTGGAAATAATCTTCTCAAAGAAATCTGCTCGCATTTCGTTCATGCAAATGTTCCGCAGACTCGAACAGAATTAACCAAAACAATATTGCAAGCAACACAGGATTACACAGGTGCTTTACCACTGGTGGTAATCGATGCCTCAACTGTAGATATTTCTGCTCTCAACGTGGCCTTGCGTGACACTTTACCGATTTTAGAGCGGTTAGAGGCATTGATTGTGGTCGTGCTTGAAACCAAGGATAAAAATCAACTTTCAGCATCAATTCTCCAGCAATTGGAGCAGATGACTCCTTTGCCCAATTTGAATATCGAGGAAGTTCAGTTACTTGTCGAGCGTCGAATCGAAAGGTCAACGGGTCATCCATTCACGTTTAAGCATGAAGATGCCGAGTATCTTTTTGAGCAGACTCAAGGTCTTCCGAATGAGGTTATTCGGGTTATGCGGAATGCAATTGACTCCTCAAAGATGTCGCAGTACACCTATGTTGAGCCTCAATACGAGTCCAACACCGTAGTCACTGAACCGTTGTTCTCACCTGAGCCGGTGGATTCTTCCATTCATTCGTCTTTTGAAACAATACTTTCTGATGACGTTGAACCTTCACCTAATGAAGCAGAAATAGGCAAATCTGACAGCCTTTCAGAGCAGGAGCTACTCGATGGGAAAATAATTGAGAATATGGAGGACCTCGTGAATAATTTTGACCTCAATCTCGAACAACTCACAGAGGACCAGGAAAACCAAGCCGATTTGGCGCCGCTCGAACCAGTACAAGCCTTAGGAGATGGCTATTCCGCAGCTCCAATTAGTGCTAAACCTGAAATTATTGACCAACCCCCTCCTGAAATAAATGCACCAAGCCACTTGAAGGGTTTATTCTCTCGGAACAGAAATTACACCCATCAAGCACGAGATGACAAAGTATCAGGTTCATTTGTTGAGGTCCTTGATGGTGTCGAGTTATGGGAGGACCCTTCACTTAAGCCACCAGAACCAGAGGATGAGCCTATTTCTGAAGAGGAGTCGGCCTTTTTGATGCATGATGAAGTCGGCATGATTGAACTTGATACTGAACTTAATACTGGACTTGATGTTGAACCAGATTTCTTGCCTATGATTGAAACTGAGCTCGAAGAAGAATTTGAACAACAGGTCCAACAAACGGTAATCGCTGCACCAGAGGTTACGAGTGAACTCTCCCAGATGCTCCCCCTAATCAAGGCGTTAGAAATGGCCTTGTTTGCTCCAGAAGGGGGCGACCCTACTTCTCGCCGTCGCAAACTGATTGATGCTCTCCAGGGGTTGCAACGCACTCCAAATGGTAAAAAGCAGGATTACGCGCTCAATGCATCCCTCCTCTCATCCCTAACGCCTCATGAAATGGCAATCATTTCAGTTGCTAATGACCGCCGATACTCCCCTTCTGACGAAGAACTGTGCTCTCAATTAAACATCAAACGTTCACGATTGTCACAAATCAGCAACCGTCTACTCAAAGGGGGAATCTTGAGTGTGAGGCCAATCGGTCGTAATCGATATTATGAATTAACACAAGCAGCCCGTGCTCAATTGATTGCTTGGAATGTAATCGGAGGTGAGGCATGATGACTTGGACAATAACATGGTCTTGGCAGGCTCCACGCCGTATTGCTGCACTGGCACCAGTTGAAGGAGGAATGGTGGTCAGTAGCGGATTGGATTTGTACATGATTGAATCTGATGGAGCAGTTCGTTGGAAAGTAGAACTACCGTTTAAGGCTCATTGTGCGCAAGCAAACAATGGAATCTTGGGTATACTTGCAGCTCATGGATTCTATGTTCTTTCGACTTCTGATGGCTCGATGCTTCATGAAGGCCGTTCTACACCCGGAGGCTTTTCCGAACTCTTGGCGCGGCCAGGTGGCGGTTGG
>Ga0228615_1000091_pt1 | contig 48142 bp, 36 predicted proteins | sample 16DmetaG_FD_190530 | JGI IMG/M metagenome (GOLD analysis project Ga0228615, IMG submission 190530) | Seawater microbial communities from Monterey Bay, California, United States - 16D | ecosystem: Environmental > Aquatic > Marine > Coastal | place: USA: California | collected 2016-10-17
TTCAGGGCAAGATCTAACCTCTCCTCCAGACAAATACACATATGCCTGGGTTGAATCAATCCTCTGAGTTCTTTTTTCTTGGACAAAGGGCAACATACCGTTTTGAATAAACCGCTATCTTCAATGGCAAAAGCCTCCGCCCTTTACACATGGGCAGGGTTGCAAACTTCCAACACAGAGCCGACAACGGTGAATTAACCGTTGGAATTATCGGTCTTGGATATGTGGGTTTACCCACGGCTATCGGCTTTCATGATGCCGGTTTCAACGTCTGGGGCGTCGATGTTTCACAACGTACAGTCGACATGGTTCTCAAAGGCGAAAACCCAACTGGAGACCCGGATGTTGACGATATTGTCCCAGCACCTGGCACAGAACGCTGGCACATCACGAACTCTGCTGCCGAAGCAGTTCCGCATTGTGATGTTGTCCTTGTCACAGTACCAACTCCAATCACCCACGACCTCAAACCAGATCTTTCCTATGTAGCTGGAGCTGGAAGAGATGTTTTTGAGGCCATTCCAAAAGGTTCCAACACCATTGTTGTGCTTGAATCAACAGTATATCCTGGAGTGACTGCACAAACTTGGATGCCCATCATCGAAGAATTGGGACTTGAAATTGGAAAGGATTTGGAAATCGCATATTGTCCGGAGCGTTTCAATCCTGGTGACCCGGCACACGGGGTTCGGCAAGTCGCACGAGTGATTGGTTGTTCAAATCCTGATGTTGGTGAAGCGTTGGTTGCCTTGTACAGTCAACTCACTACGGAAGATGTTCGCTATGTCGGTAAACTTGAAGTGGCTGAGGCTGCGAAGGTGATTGAAAATGTTCAACGAGACATCAATATTGCTCTTGTCAACGAACTGGCTCGAATATTCCCTGCTTTGGATGTCGATGTTGAGGACGTGCTTTCAGCCGCTGCAACAAAGTGGAACTTCCACCGTTATACTCCTGGTGTCGGTGTTGGCGGTCACTGTATCCCAGTCGACCCGTATTATATGATTCAACGAGCAGCCGATGTCGGTGTCCCTGCAGGACTCATTACTGCTGCTCGAGCAGTCAACCGCTCGATGCCGAGCCATGTGGCTGGCGTACTTAGTGAAATCATGTGGAGTTGCAAAGTGCCTGCAGATGATGCACGCGTTCTCTTACTCGGCTGGTCATACAAGGCAGAAGTTGGCGACCCTAGAGAAACACCTGCGGAGCCTCTTGCTGAGACATTAATGGCCAAAGGAATTACTGTAGGTGCTTGGGACCCACATCTTGACAACAACAGTTTCCCGGAGGGTGTCCACTCTGTTTCACGTCTCAGCGAGGCACAAGACTACGACATGGTTGTTCTTGTCACTGCCCACAAAGCCTGCCTCGAACTCGATTGGCAAGGGCTCCTTAGCCAAATGCGAACTCCTCTTTTGTACGATGGACGCCGAGTTCTCGATTTAGATGCGCTCAAGCACATGGGTTGGAAGGCCTACGCGGTTGGTAAACCACTGGCGGAATAACACATGAAATACAAATTACGCTGCCTCCGGACGGGGGACCTTATCGACGATGAATACACGCTTCACTATACGGACGGTGCATTGCTGCGCGCCAAGTTCAGCGGGCCAATAAGTATCCAACCACTCAAAGGGCTATGGAAATATCTCGATTGGATTCCTACTTCTACCTCAAACGAGTATGTTGCAGGAACAACAACCTACAAGGCTGAAGCTCTTGGAAAAGAACTCGGAATGACCAATCTTTGGGTTACCTTCCATGGCTACTGGCCTGAGAAAGGCGCTATGTGCCCAACTGGTAGTTTCAAAGATATGGAGGCTGTTCCTACTATTCAGCGCCTTCACGACCACGGTTGTAAAGGCCTTATATGCGCCAGTGCGGGAAATACTGCGCGCGGTTTCACTCATTTCTGTGGATTAGCGGGTATGCCGTTGATTGTTGTCGTTGGCAAGGACCACGGCCACAGAATTTGGACTAAAGTAGGCCATCCGACGGACGCGGTGAAGGTGGTTGTCGTTGAAGACGGTGATTACTACGACGCAAAAACGGTAGCGAAAGGCATTGCAAAGGAACTCACAGGTTGGCAAATGGAAGGCAGTGTTCACAATGTTGCGCGCAGAGATGGCATCGGTTCCTTGATTCTTGATGCTGCATTCAGTATCGGTTCCATGCCTGAGCACTACTTCCAAGGTATCGGAGGGGGGCCAGGTCCAATTGGAGTGCATGAGATGGCAGAACGCCTCATTGAATCCGGTCAATTCGAAGGACCTGTGCCACGGCAACACCTCTCACAAAACGTCGAACATTCTCCAATCCACAATGCTTGGCAAGCAAAGCGAGATCATTTGATTGCAGATGATTTCCCGGCACATGATGTTGAAGTCTATTCTGATTATTTGATGAACAAAGGACCTGCTTATGCTCAAGTCGGAGGTGTCCATGACATCCTCAAAGGCTCAAACGGACAAACCTACGTTGTTAAACGCGAAGAAGCTATTGCTGCAAAATCACTTTTCGAATCGATTGAAGGTATTGACATCATGACCCCGGGAGCAGTAGCCCTTGCGAGTTTACAGCAAGCATTAGCATCTGGAGAAATCAAACATGACGCTGTGACTGTTTTCAACATCAGTGGTGGTGGCGTGGAACGAATGAAGCGTGACCATGAAACTGTGGTTGTAGAGCCTTGGCTTTGCGTAACAAAGGAAGACGGCGTTGCTATGATTCTTGAATCACTCAAGCAAGATGAGACTGCTTGACTCTCAAGCACTGCGGCCTGCGTCGAACATTTCCTGCAGACTTCCGTCTTGCATCATCTCAAGAACGATATCAGAGCCACCGACCAATTCACCGTGAACAAATACTTGAGGCATTGTTGGGAAATCAGACCAAGCGCAAATCGATGGAATTGCTCGAGGGTCAGTAAGAATATTAACTGCTGCAAAAGGTTCTCCAAATTGCTGCATTACTTGTGCGGCGCGGTTTGAAAAACCACATTGAGGTTCGTTCGGTGTTCCTTTCATGAACAGTACGAGGGCGTGTTCATCAACAATGGCTTGCAATTCTTCAGGTGTCCAATTCATATGTATCATTCCTTCTTTTTCTGGATTCGGCGAATGTGGACGCCTTGTCCACCGCCATGAGGGTCAAATGCAGTATCGCCAGCAGTTTCTGCTTGAGCAGGGGTCATGCATTTGAGGTCGAGCGCGTGTATTGGGTGTGGGATGTGCTGTTTCATCACAGCAAGAACGAGTCTTTGCCGCTGTAGTGGGCGCATTCCGTCGAAGGAATCTGAAATCACACGAACATGAAAATGGTCGCCTGAACGGTGCAAATCTATGACTTCGACTGTAGCCCCAGGTACGGCTTTGAGCACTTCTAATTCAATCCACTCGGTACCAACCATGCTTACGCCTCGACTATGGGTAGGTGAAGTTGGTTTTGAACCTGCGTGTTGCAACACCATGCTTGAAGTGACGAGCCTCTACCCAAGTCTATGGAGGGAACTCACCTCAAGCAGGCTCGCCTTCCACGCCTAGGCCGTGATTCTGCTTGGCTTGCTGGTGCGGACATCATCGCCGTGTTCCTAGCACTGTTGGGGCAGGTGGTCTTAACCCGAGCGCTATGGACTGAAACATACGGATTGTTCATCATTGCACTGGATGTCTTTGCTACCTTGTTCTTAGTCATCGATCTCGGCCTTCCAACGTTACTGGCTCGGGACGGAGCCAATGCCCCCCATCGAATATGGCCGTCAATACTTCGGATTTACAATCTACAAATTCGAGCCGCTATTCCGTTTTTGATCGTGTCCTTATTTGTTGTACTTTCTGTAGCATCATTATCCTCTCATCTCCCTCTCGTTCTTCTGTGCGCTGTAATTGCGCTCGTTCATATTGCAAGTTATGCGCCTCGTTCAGGTCTTCGAGCTGCGGGTGAGGCCCGCCTTGAAGCATGGACAAAAGTCTTCGAGCGCGGTATTACAACGCTTACGTATCTGGCATTGTACGGTTTAGGGGTCACAAGCGTTGCAGGTTACGCTTCAGCTTTCTTGCTCGGTGCCATGTGCGGACTAGTATTCGCTCTAGTGTGGGTAAAGAGTACGCTCAGAGGATATTCTCATGACCAAGGCTGCCCAGGAGATATGGGTGAAGTTTGGATTTCGAATCGAACTCTGCTGGTGCAGGCCTTACCATTTGCAATTACTCTTGGTGTACTGCCTTATGTTGTGCGAGTGGAGAAATTCATTGTAAGCATTGAGTTAGGCGTTGATTCGGCGGCTTTGTTTCATGTGGCCCAGTTAGCATGGCTTGCTGGCTTAGTCATACCTCAAGCATTGAGAGCCGCTCTGCTCCCAGTTTTGGGCAAAGTTCGTCATAACGAACAAGAATTTTCCCACCATATGAACGCCGCGCTGGATGTGTGCATGGGGTTATTACCCATCGGTATTTTTTCCGGGGCAGCAATTGTCGGCTTGTTTCTTCCATTGGCTTTCCCAACCCAGTACATCGACGGTTCGTTGGGTGCATCTGCGGTAGATTTGTTCACAGTTCTTCTCTTGGGTTGGTGTTTTACCATGCTTTCAACCCCCACATACACCGCTCTGCAAGCCGGAATGCATCCGTGGAGATTCACCTTATTCATTGTAGTCGTTGTTGGTTTTTCCGCAGTTGTTGGCTTGTGGTTGATTGGTTGGCAGGCGACATATGGGCTGACTGAAGGTTTGTATGCTGCTGCATTAGCCTCCTCTTTGTCGGCTTTATTTGCCTTAATTACCTCAATTCATTTGTCAAATTCTTGGCCTTACGTTTTCGGCCGTTTCAAACAATGGGTTTTTGCAATCACGGGAATAGTTCTCGCTTGTGCCGGCATCCTCCAAGATTCATGGCTTGTTCTGGGTGGAATCGTACTGCTTCCTTTTATTCCACAAGCTGTAGAAGCAGTGCGTTCCAAGCTTCAAGAAAACCCCGTTCTGAAAACTCTTCAGGAAGAGTGATTCCCTTTTCCCAACGATTGCGAAGAGCATTCTCACAAGCATCAGCCAGTTCTTTGGCATCATACTTTTCGACGACCAGCGACCCGGGGAGGTAGGTCGAAACATCTCCAACATTAACCGAAACGACCGGTGTGCCACATGCAATTGATTCACGCGCAACCAACGGCCCAGATTCGCGTTTTGAGGTGATAAGGGTCAAATCAGCAACCAACATTCTGTCCCACACGATTGAGCGGGGTTGCAATTTGAGAGAGGTCATTCCAACAATCCATCCACGGTGTTCTAAAATTTCTCCAGTTTGAAGTGCAAGGATATGATTCTTTTCAGGTCGCCTAGGGTCTGCTGGAAAGAGAATGTCGATGTTGCTTTTTCTCCATCGTCCATTCCATGGTTGAACGGCTTTTATCCATTCATCTTCTACTGCGCAATGGCATGGAATGACAACAACTTTTTCCGGAGCAATCCCGATCTCTTGAGCGATTTTTGAAAGGCGTTTTGATACTACGACCAAGCGGTCGGGCATGGACGCTAACTTACGGGTTGTTTTGGCGAGGTTGTTGTGGGAAAGTCCGATATCAAAATCATAGCCATGGACTATTCCTGCCCAGGGGACTTTGTAGTGTTCAGCAAGTGCCGAAGATAAAACGGATACGGGCCAAAGGGTGTGACTTACAATCACTTCTGGCATCCAATCACCCATCCAACTGCGGACTTTTTTGCATTGCTTTCGAATACTGCGTGATGTTATTGACGGCCATGGATGTTCGGGAAGGGCGATGTATCTCGGGCAAAAAATGCTCACACCCCCGTGTTCAAACTCTCGAGGCGCACGAGCAACACCCGTAAGTGTCGATCGCCTCGCTTCCTGATACCTTAACATTCGTGGCAGGGGGTTTACGACTTTCACATCGTGGCCGTCATTCAGCAAGGCTTGGACGTGGTCGGCTACAAAAGTCCCTCGCGCCGGATTGTCTGGGAGTGGGTACATCAAGGAGACTACAAGTATTCGCATGTGACTGCCTTGCCTATTGTTGAAGGGCTGTTTGGATGATATTGAGGTTCTCTTGAATCGAGTCTTTGTCGTTGAACAATCCTGAGCCCACAACACAATTACCGACACCCCAATCACGAAGCATGGCAATATTGTGGGCTTTTACGCCTCCATCCACTTGAATTTGGACCGGCCGTCCACCAGATGCAACTTGTTCATCTATGGCCATCTTGAGTTTACGAATTTTGTGTTCCACTGCTGGGATAAATGATTGACCACCAAAACCTGGGTTGACACTCATGACAAGGACGAGGTCTAACTCGGAAAGAACTTCCAATGCTGCATCGACAGGGGTTCCCGGGTTGAGGACAACCCCGACTCCTGCACCGGCAGCACGAATTGCCGTGACCAGTCGGTGCAAATGAGTGGCTGCCTCAACATGTACTGAGAGGTGATTGCAACCAGCATCAATATAGTCTTGGAAACACTGTTCGGCGTTTGTAATCATCAAATGCGCATCAAAAATTGGCTCTGGGCCCAATGCATTCCGTAGGGAGCGTATGACGGGTGGACCAAATGTTAGGTTAGGTACAAAGTTTCCATCCATGACATCTAAGTGCAGCCAATTAAGGCCGCTATCTACTGCTTGGTGGCATGATTTAGCTAAATCTGCAAGGTCGGCAGTGAGGACACTGGGTGCAATAATCATGGTTCTCCCAGACGACTCCAAGAGGCGGATTGACATGAGCGTTTCGTAGGTTTTTGTCAGCGGATTTCGTGCGAAGCCTCATAATGCCCCTATCCGAGGAACAGATGGTGCGCCAATGGGTGAAGTACGAGCAGTTACTGATGTAGAATTTGAAACGACAGTCAACGAAGATGGTTGGGTCTTGGTTGATTTTTGGGCCGCGTGGTGTGGGCCTTGCAAAGCGATTGGGCCAGTTCTTGAACAAGTTGCTGGAGAGCGAGAGATACTCGTGGCGAAGGTCGATACTGATTCTAATCCAATGAATGCTGGACGTCTCGGTGTTCGGGGAATACCCGCACTTTTCCTATTCCATAATGGCGATTTAGTCAGTCAAAAGAGCGGTGCCATGCCCAAACCACAACTTCTTCAGTGGATTGACCAGCACATGACTGCTGACGACTTCTGATTATTCAATTCGCGACTTACGCTCATCCATAGCGTCGCCTACGTCTCTGAGTAATCGTTCTTTGATGGCTTCATGAAGCCACATACCGTCATCAAGTTCGACCAGCAAGCCGTGTTTGATGAGATTCTCCGGTGGGGGCCCACTCCATCCTACCGCACTTGCTAGACGTTCCCAAGGTATTGGTTTTTGAGAAACTGAAAGCGTTGAAAGCAGCTCGAGTTCTTTTTTAGGTAAACCAGTTAAAATTTCTTCATCTAAAAACCGGAGCCAATCTTCGTGCGTAGCCTGGCCGTATAATTCGAGTAATTCTAGTGCCAAAGGATGGCCACCGGTTGCTTCATGCAGTTTATCAGCACCAATGGAGGAATCCCACTCCAATTTGTCGAGCCAGTTTTTGGTATCTTCAAGGGAGAGTCCACTGAGTGGCATTTCACGAACAAGTTTGCGTGTGTGAACGTCTCTTCGATCGTATATGCGCAGCGTAGTACGCGATATAAACAATAGACGAAGCGGCGCCTTAAGCGAAATTTGAATCAAAGCACCGAGTAGATTTTTTGCATTATCCTCCATGTGATGAACATCATCTAGGACGATGAGCCAATAGGGTGGCGGCCCTCCAGCTTCGTTTTTGTATCGTTCTCTAATGGTTCGTGCGTCCGTTAGATACGATAATAATCGCCGTCGCCATGAATCAACATCAACATCTCCTCCTGGTGACAGAGGTAAAGTATCAATGAGATTGTAAGGGTCGTGCGATTCATCAACACCAAATCGGTGCAACAAACTTGTTGCAAGACCTAATGAACGGTCCCAAGGTTGACATGGATACCAACAAATCGACAAATGTGGGTCTTCCTCCACTCTCTGTGAAAGCCAGTGTGCAACCAAAGTTGACTTTCCAATTCCAGCGATGCCGTGGACAACTGCACACGGGATTCGGTCGTCAAACCAATCATGTAACTGTTGTAATTCATCGACACGCCCGTGCACTGGACGGGTGATTGGTGGTTTGTTGTGATATGTTGCGTGTGCACCAGTCATCGGTGCGAGACGGCCCGGTTTAGGCCTCCCCTCGTCCCTCTTTTTGCTGATTGCTCCAAAACGAATGTCGCCATAGGTCAGTACGCCTTCATGCTGGGCATGCATGAGAACTTGAAGCAGAGAGATCTCTGCTGATAGTCGGGCTGGTGCTTCACTTGCTTCAACCTCCAACAATTCTCCATTTTGGTCTCGAAGCAGGACTTTTGTTGAACCTAGGGCTTTGGACAGTCGTTCTGCCACATCGAGGCCTTGTTTTGTGAGTTGCCAAGTTTTTTGCCGACGGTCCTCTCCACGCACTGTTCTTGTGTGTTCAGTGACCTTTTCATCACGAATCAGAGTTCGCATCGTTCTGCTCACGTTTGGGGGATGTTGTGCGCATGCTTCGGCTATTCCTGGGCGTGTCAATTCAAAGCCGACAACATACCTGTCGTTCTGAGCGATATGTTCTGCCAAATGTAGTAGGATACGGTCTTGGACAGCCACGCTAACCTTAGGTAGTCCTTCGCTCATGTAAGTCGCTAAACGGTAGCGCTTCTCAATGCTTTGGATAGTGGGTCGCGCACATTTACACCATAACGCCTTTTAGGGATGAAGTATCCCAGCATCATGGATACATCTCGCAAGGCAATTTTTCTCTTCTTTTTGATGTTCTTTATGGCTCTAGCACCTCTTGCATCGGGCGCTGATTCAGATGGAGATGGTGTTGATGACACCATCGATGATTGCCCTTGGGCATCGGGCACCTCAACTGTTGACCGAAACGGTTGCCCTGACAAAGACGGGGACGGCACCTCTGACATTACTGATAAATGGACGACGAGTAATCCGAACTTCCAAAATGAATACACTACGACCTCGTCTGGCCAAGATTACACAGATGTTGATTTTTCATCCGATGGCAAGCAGGTGGTTTCTGGTTCTGAAAACGGGTTCATCCGGATTTGGAATGCTACATCACATGTCAATACTCGCTCAGCCTCCACAGGCGGAACTGAAGTAACATCCGTATCTTTTTCACCCGACGGACAATATGTTGCTGCAGGTCTTGATGATGACACAATGCAAATCTATTATTCAAGCAATTTAACTTCTGTCCACGGCTCCATTAGTGTTGATGTAGGTGGCGGTGATTTTGTCAATGATGTCGAATTTTCTCCAGACAGTACTTTGGTTGCAGTCTCAATTGGGCGCTCAGGTAACGGCGGAACAAACGGTCAAGTGTTCCTCATCAAGGTGTCAGACGGTCTAAAACTCGGCAACGGCATGAACCCGAACGGCGAGGATAGATTTTACGACTCAGCCTTTTCACCTGGTGGCGAATTTATCGTTTTGGCTGGAAATTCAGATTTCTACATTGTTGACATCGCAACCCGTTCAACAAAATATTCTATTTCCGACCCTCCAGCAGCGGTCAATGCCATTGCATGGTCGCCTGATGGCAACTACATCTCAATGTGTGGCGGTTGGGAAGGCAATGGGGCAAGTTTCGATATGTTTGAATTCACTGGGTCTTCGTGGTCCCGGATTTGGCAGACCTCAACCACGACTTCGTGTGCTTCAACGGATTTCTCTCACGATGGAGCACAAGTCATAGCGGGCATGTATTGGTACGGAACCGACGGAAATACAGCTCGAATATACGATACAGATGCCGGCACTCAGATCGATTCGTTTTCAGGTCCTCGGCCTGGCGGTTGTTCGTCGGGTAGCAACAACAATTGCGGGGAAATTCAGGGAATCACCTGGAGCCCAGACGGTACAAAGATTGTCTCTGCCCACGGTCGTGGTGATGAAGGACTATACTACTGGTTTGCAGACATTGATGAAGACAACGATGGTTACAACACCACCGACCAGGGTGACGGAGTGGTCGATGCATTCCCGAGTGAGCCCAGTCAATGGAACGACACCGATGGCGATGGCTATGGTGACAACCTCGTTTTCGACAATGACTTTGATTCATCCACTCCTCCAATCTCTGCATTCCAACCTGATGCTTGCCCGACAGTATTTGGTACATCTACCGAGGACCGGTTTGGCTGCCCTGATGCCGACACAGACGGTTGGTCGGATGATGGTGACACCTATCCAGCAGATTCTCAGCAGTGGGCCGACAGCGATGGTGATGGCTACGGGGACAACTACTACTACGATGTTAACGGTGCTCAACTTCACGTGAATCAATCAGGTGATGCATTCCCGAACGATGACACTCAGTGGAATGATACTGATGGTGACGGCTATGGTGATAACTACATCAACGCCTCATGGAATGATTACCGATCTCCTTCATGGCCAGGGCTGCTTGTTACTGTGGCAAACAATATCGATACGTTCCCTCTTGACCGAACCCAATGGGCCGATACTGATGGTGATTGGGTTGGTGATGAGCAGATGAGCGACCGAGCAGATGGATGTCCAACCATTTGGGGTGATTCTCAGTACGACCGGCTTGGTTGCCCAGATACCGACGGCGATGGGTGGTCAGATTCTGATGCTGGTTGGCCAGCTACTACCGACTGTTACGGTGCTGACGCTTTCCCTGCAGACCCTACTCAATGGTGTGATGAGGACAACGATGGCTTCGGTAGCAATCAATCTGGAAACAATGCAGACGAGTGTCCGAATCAAGCTGGCACCTCAACAGAAGACCGGATTGGTTGCGTTGATTGGGACGATGACGGTTATTCCAATGCCGGCGACCCATTCCCGAACGATGGCACTCAATGGGCTGATCGCGATGGCGATAACCGAGGAGATAATCCAAACGGCTCAAACCCAGATGCATTCCCTGACGATTCATCTCAGTGGATAGATGCCGATGGAGATGGCTATGGGGATAATCCCGGAGGTCTAAACGGGGACGCGTTCCCGAACGATGGCAACCAATGGGAAGACACAGATGGTGACGGTTATGGAGACAATTTTGTCGACGAAGATAACGATGGCGTTTCTGAGGGAGTTTCAGATGTGTGTCCAACCGTTTACGGTCAATCCACTGATTCAGCAACACGTGGTTGTACAGATTCCGACAAAGACGGCTATGTAGACCCTCTCGATGAATTCCCAACAGACCCATTCCAATGGGAGGATGCTGATGGTGACGGTTTTGGTGATAACACAGCAGTGCCCAGCGGCGATGATTGTGTTGATGTCTTTGGCAAATCTTTCGAAAACAATCGACAAGGTTGTCCAGATTCAGACTTTGATGGATGGGCAGATGTCGATGATGCTTTCCCATACGACACACTTCAATGGAAGGATTCTGATGGAGATGGTTGGGGGGATAACTATGCTTGGTTTAACGAGACCATAGACGACCTTGACAATCCAGGTCAAACTTACGTCATACGAAATCAAACTGGTGATGCATTCCCAGAAATTGATGACCAATGGTCGGATATGGATGGCGATGGATGGGGAGATAACCAAACAAGCTTCTACCAGCCCGATGCATTTCCCTTCCAGCCTTCACAGTGGAATGACTTTGATGGCGATGGATATGGTGACAACAGTGCTTATGACCCTGATGGTGAAGATGGACCTCTCGGTCCAGAGAGTGCCTTTGAACCCGATTCCTGTAGGAAAGAATATGGAGAATCAAATCTTGAGGAATACGGTTGTCCTGACAGTGATTCAGATGGCCGAGCAGATCTTTACGACCCATGTCCATGGGACCCAGCAGTTACCAACGGAGTCCTTACCGGGCCGAGTAAAGTTACTTGTGCAATTACTTCAGACCCCTCTCTTGATACTGGCAGTGATTCAACAGGGTTTGGCTTCTCTTCTGATTCCACATCCTTCTTGATTATGGGCGGTGCAATCGTCCTGTTGCTGTCGCTTATCTTTGTAGCTCAAATTGCTAAAGCTTCTGCGCGTCGTAAGGCCTCCACGGAGCGTGCTGAAGAGCGAAAAATGGATCTTGCTTTCTCTGAAGAAGAAGAACGTCGTCTAGCATGGATTAGCCACTATGTTGCTGCAGGCCAATTGGATGAGGCCCGTGCACTGGGATGGACTGAAGATCAACCTATGCCCGAATGGAAGCAGTATGAAATGCAACAACAAGCGGCTCAACAAGAGGCTATTCCAACAATGCTTGACTTGAATAAACTTTGATTTCCGAGTGTTTCTACACATAGAATGTACCGTTTACCTTTCAAGTAATGAGCGCAACTCACCATCATGGCCGGCGGTACGCGATGCACTGTGGTGGTTCTCACGCTGCTTTTGCTGTCAAGCATTCCCTTCGTAGCGGCTGACGAACCAGACGAAGTATCACTCCTTATCAATGACCAATCGAGCACCGAAAAGAGTTGGTTTGTCGAAGGCGATGTAGTCTCGCTCTTGCCGTCTTTCGTGAATGCAGGAGGTCCAATTGCACTTGAAAATGACCCATCGTGCGACGTAGTGCTTCAAGTATACGACTCCTCAAATGCTAAAATTGTCGATGAATCCTCTCGTTGTCGAGGTCAATCCCAAAACTTGGATTTAGCAACGGGAGAGGAACACTTTTTCGATGCCATCGAATGGAACCTAACGACTGAAGATGGGTCCTATGTTTTGCCAGGGCAGTACACTGTTCAAGCGTATCATCCTGCGACAGACTCACGAGCCTCAACCTCGATACTTGTACAATCAAGCGTAGATGTATCTTCTGAACTTGAACTCGTACTTTATGCCAACAGCAGAAGCGGCGAACTCAGCCATGATGAAGAGGTTGTTGTTACCCTTCTTCTTGCAAACCCGACTGAAATCTCAATGCCCCTACCTGATTTGAATGGTTGTCATATTGAGTTTAGCGTCAATGGACAATCTTCGCTAGCGATGATGTGCTTCAACAACTTCCAATCAATTGAGCCCCATGAGCAAATTTTTCTTGGCCATGTTCTTTTGGAAGACTCTTCACTTCTGGTCGGCATGAATACTCTTGAAGCGAGTTTGCCATCAGGGCTTTTATCCTCTTCAATCTCCTTTTCTCTTATCGAGACAGATCCGGTAGACATTGCTCTTCAATCGACGACTTCCGTTGAAATAGTCCCGTCACAGATGGAGCAACAAACATACACACAAGGTGATATATTTTCATCCACGCTTCAGTTAGAAAATACTGGAGATAGTCCGGTTTTGTTACAATTCACAGATTCTTGTCGGGCTGAGGTTTGGATTCTCAATGCCCGAGGAGATATAGTATTCGACAGTCGCATGTTCAAATCTTGCAACGCATTGAAACTTGATTCTGCATTGGATGCAGGAGAAAAATTACAATTTACTTTACCTGACTGGACGTTCACTGACTTAGTTGGCTGTGAAGTCCCATCTGGAAAATACACTGTCATTGCCGAGGTACCAGAATATCACCTCTCGGGCTCAGAGACTCTAATGTATCAGCAAACGCAATCTTCAAATTGCGGAACTACTCCAAATTTCGAAATTCTGCCAGAAATTATTCCATCAGAGTTTGGCTTTAATCTAAGTATGAATCTCGTCACTGATGTTCCTGGTGTTGAACTCATTTGGATTGATTCATGCGGAGTATTGGTCACGATTATTGATTTGTCCACTGTTGAAGAGGTACTGCTTCAACCGTTTTTATGTAACTCACTAGAGCATCGATATTTCGTCCTACCTCACCAAGAAAATACAGCACCATTACGATTAGAAGGAGGCGCAGTCACCGAAAAATTCGAAGATACACTGTTTTTGACAGAGGGCGAATATCAAATTGTTTTGGACTTCCAAACCAGTCAAGAGGTTCGAGCTACATTCGGATTTAGTTGGCCACTTTCTGAAGAAGTAGTCACAATTCAACCTACGACTGAAGCAGTAACAGAACAAGAATCCCGACTTGCCAGCGGAACTTGGTCTGGCCTTCAAACAGAATCAGGGTCCTGTTGGATGCTTGAGACTGTCGACGAGGGCCAACTTCTTCTCTCCAGTGCATTACTGGCCTCTTGGACACCTCACCAAGGTTTGAGTGGGACATATGAAATCGTTGACGCGCCAGCACATCCCGCATGTTCAATGTTCCAAGCCCAGTCATTCCAGATTCGAACGCTACTTGTTGAAGCACCGCTAAAGGTTGTAGAAAATACAGTGGAAACGGATGCTGAACTGGAATCCGAGTTTATTTCGAATGAAGAGCGGTCTATTGTCGTTTCAAGCACGATTGTTGCAGTGGTTTCAACTTCTCTTCTCTCAATATTGTTCGTTGGTGTGATGAGTAATGAGTCTCTAAGAATACCCTCTACAGTTGCAGGGCTATGGTTCTTGGGCTTGATTGGTAGAACTCACGAAACAACTGACGGACGGTACCAGCGAGGTCGATTGATGGGGTATTTGACTGCTAACCCAGGATGCCATTTCCGCGCACTCATGGCTGCTTTAGACATGAGTAACGGTCAAATCACTCACCACCTGAGAATTCTTGAGTCCGAAGAGACAATCTGGCGACGAAAAGACGGCCGGTTAGTTCGGTATTACCCCCTTACGACTTCGTTGTATCCGGGAATGGATGAAGCAGATTTACCGATACCCCCCCTCTCTCCAGACCCGAACAGTTTGCAAGGAAAGATTCTGACATTACTCGACCAAGAAGGTCCTTTGGGAGAATTCCCAACTCAGGCAGAGCTTGCCAACCGTTTGGAGAAGAGTCAACAACTCGTATCTCATCATTTGCGAACTTTGCAAAAGTTCGGTTTGGTTGAGAAAAGAAAGATGGGGCTTAAAAATCGCTACAAATTAACTCGCGAAGCGATTTTCCTTCTCGAAACAAACACTGACTTTACTCGTGATGACTGATTTGGCGATGAATACCGAGATATTCAGTTCTCCATTCAACAAGAGACCAGCCGCTTTTCTCACCTAGTTTGATGATATCTTTACTGAATTTTTCATGTTTTAACATGACGCCTACTACGCCACCAGCACCTGCTCCCATCACTTTCCAAGCAGCAACAGTCTTTCCCAAGTGTGGTTGTAAAATGTCGCGGAATGGTTCGTTAAATTCTCGGCCCAATTGATCCACGCATTCCGTAGTTTGTTGTAAAACTGAACACATCGATTGAAACTGATTAGTTGTAATGGCAACTCGCATTTCATCAACCAAGGCACTCATTTCACCTAGAGTCTGGTTAATTCGTCGATCTCCTGTTCGGTATTTTGCCCATACTTTACTGTGCAAATCTCCAGATACGTGGGTTATTTTGCTGTCAAACAAAAGAAAATTACGTTCAATTTTGCGAATAAATTCGGGGTCTATATCTAAATTTTCGGATTCAACGCGATCACCTTGGAATCGCAGGTGCTGAATACCTCCTTTGGCACTTGCCCATTGGTCTTGCCTTCCTCCAGTATTTCCGAGTAGGGCTTCAAACTTGAAGGCAAGTTCAGCAATTTGTTCCTCATTTTTCTCTTCATTCAAAATAGTTGAGAGGAGCGCTACATTCAGCGCCCCTGATGTTCCCAAACCCGAGCCAACGGGTACATCTGAATGGTATTGTACGGAAATTCTACGCTCATCATCGATGTCCATCCTAGCGTGAATATATCGATTGATTGCGATATTAATTACTCCACCCATGTGGTCATTGCAGTATTCTGGGACATCGGTCCACCCTCCCGCCAAATCGATTCTGACTGGAACTCGAACGGAAATAGATTTGCCCATAAATACCCGAGAATTCTCACCCTCATGAAGAGTCGCATTCAAGTCAAATGGTTGATACGCACAACTGTCTCGCAAGGCATTAGGGTTCGTTATGGTCACAGAGTACAGTCAAGTGGACGAAGTTTACTGGCAAAAAAAGTGGGACGATGCTGAAATTTTCCAGTGTAGCGTTCGTGATGACCGACCTAAATTTTATTGTTTGGAAATGTATCCATACCCATCTGGAAAAATGCATATGGGGCATGTACGAAACTACTCAATCGGTGACGCAGTTGCTCGATATAAGCGTATGATGGGATTTGATGTACTCTACCCAATTGGCTTTGATTCGTTTGGCATGCCCGCCGAAAATGCTGCAATGGATGAAGGCGGCCATCCGTATGAAATAACCGAACGAAACATGGCATCAATCTCTCAGCAGATAAAGAGAATGGGATTCTCTTACGACTGGAACAGACAACTGAAAAGCCACGACCCAAGGTACTACAAATGGAATCAGTACTTTTTTACGAAATTTTTCGAGAAAGGACTTGCGTATCAGGAACATGCTCCAGTTAACTGGTGTAGTCAATGTGAAACTGTACTAGCCAATGAACAAGTCAAAGCCGGACGGTGCTGGCGTTGCAACGGCCCAGTTACTCAAAAAGCAATGAATCAATGGTTCCTAAATATCAATGAATACGCGCAAGAGTTGGTTGACGGGCTTGAAACAATTTCATTCCCAGAGAATGTGAAATCTTTGCAAAAAGATTGGCTAGGTCGTTCGGAAGGGGCTGAAATTACTTTTGGAGTAAAAGGCATGGATTCAAGCATTGAGGTGTTCACAACCAGGCCAGACACTTTGTTCGGCGTCACATTTGTGACTCTTGCTCCTGAACACCCGATGGCGAAAGAGTTGGTTCGAGGAACTGAACATGAATCTGCATGGAAAGACCTCTATGACGAGGTATCCGTGCTAACTGAGTTTGACCGAATCCGAAACATGAAGAAAAAGAAGGGCGTACCTTCAGGTCGATTTGCAGTTCACCCATTGACAGGCGAGGATATTCCAATTTGGTTTGGGAATTTTGTTATTGCATCTTACGGAACTGGAGCAGTTATGGCAGTACCAGGTCACGATGAACGTGATTTTGAGTTTGCTCAAAAATTTGACATTCCTGTAAAACGCGTCTTGGTTATGAATGAGTCCGATTCTCCGGAGCAACCTTTAGAAAAAGCAGAAACGGACTTTGGATGGATGGTAAATTGCCCACAAGAATTCAATGGTTTGTATGGAGATGAGGCCGTAAAGGCAGTAACGAAAGCCTTGGAGTCAAAGGGTGCCGGAAAAGAAACCATCAACTGGAAAATCCGGCCATGGCTGATATCTCGTCAGCGGTATTGGGGTACGCCGATCCCTATGATTCATTGCGATTCATGCGGAGTTGTTGCTGTTCCTGAGAAGGATTTGCCAGTTACTCTCCCTACAGACATTGAATTTGGTCAAGGAAACCCTCTTGAGACTTCAGAGACATTTCTCAATGTCAATTGTCCTCAATGCGGCGAGCCAGCACGTCGAGAAACCGATACAATGGACACTTTTGTTGATTCCTCATGGTATTTCTTGCGTTACATTGATGCATTGAATGATGAAATCTGCTTTGATTCTGAAAAAGTCAATCACTTCATGAATGTTGATTTTTACTGTGGTGGTATTGAACACGCTCAAATGCATTTGATTTATGCCCGATTCTACACCAAGGCTCTTCGAGATTTGGGCTTGCATTCCATTGATGAACCGTTCGATGAGTTACTTTGCCAAGGAATGGTCAATTCACCTGCGCCATGGTGTGACTCTTGTCAGTTGACGCTTTCGGTATCTCATGCAGGCTCGCCGTGCCCTCATTGTGGTAACGAACTTTCTGAACGTTCTGCTAAAATGAGTAAGTCACTGGGTAACACAGTATCTCCAGAATTAATGGTCGAACAGTACGGTGCTGATACAGTGCGCCTTTTCATTCTCTTTTCAGCTAACCCAACGGCTGGAATGGATTGGTCAGATTCAGCTATTGCTTCGAATCATCGAGTAATGATGCAGATGGCGTCAATGCCTGAGCGACTGATGAGTTGGAGTAAAGGGGCCTCAACGATGGATACCTGGATGATTGCACGATTAAAGCAACGTTGCACTGAATTTCAGCAGGCAATGGACACGTTTGATTTGCGACGTGCAGTTGAAATTTCACATTACGACTTAATCAAAGACATCAACTGGTACAATCGTCGTGGCGGCGAAAATTCAGATTTGGCACATCATATTCTTCTTTCATGGACCCACTTAGTTTCAGTCTCGACCCCTCATATGGCTGAGGTTTGGTGGCAGACACTTGGAATGGAGGGACTTGTCAGCGGTACGGAATTCCAAGTGCTCTCACCATTATCCGATGAGGAACAATCATCCCTCGATAATGAAACTCTATTGCGTAGTGTTTTGGACTCCGCTCGGCGAATCAAAGAAGTTGCAGAACGTCATCTGGACGGCCCGGCTCAATCAGCAACGGTTGTTGTTGCTCCAATTTGGAAGCGAACTATGGCTGTTGAGGCACTCGACTTTATTGAAAGTGGTGAAAGTCCGAAGAAATTTGTTTCTCACCTTTCACAAATGGACATCGCACAGGGTGATAGGAAAGGAGAGATGATTGCATATTGGGGCAAGAAGATGTTACCTCAAATTTTCAAATGGGATGATGCTTCTCGTATTCTTTTGCGAAGCTCTCTGGATGAAGTCGAAGCCATATCAAGCGGTTCGTCATTTATAGCATACGAACTGGGGTTGCATTCGGTTCAGGTAGTCTTAGGAGAATCTGAGCAGGACCAAACCGGAAGGTCTGGGGGCTCCATGCCACTTGCGCCTTCAATAGTCTACGCTTAGTTGCTACGTTGCCATTCCGAGCCAGTCCACCAGTAATTTGAGCCATCATCCATCGCTCTCCAGGTGTATCCTGCTTCATCGGTCCATTGGCGCAAGACCGTGGGTTCGGAAACTACCGGTTGTTGAACCATAGCTGGCTGGGTCACCGGTTGTTGGAATGTTTGCTGAATCGGTTGATTGTCAGTAGGTAAAGTCAGTGTCTCGAAGTTCTTTTCATTCGAGTTGCTATCTTCAGAATTTCGCTTACGGAGAAACAGAACAGTACCTAGGCTTGCAATGATAATAACTGCCACTACAGCAATAACCACGATCAACTGTTGTTGAGCCTCATCTTCTGCTGCCTGCTCTGCTGCTAGATTTTCTGCAATCAATTGAGCGTTGTCTCCAACTCCGTCGCCGTCAGAATCAAGGGTCTCATTTGCGTTGTTCGGGAATGCGTCTGCATTATCTCCAATACCATCTAAGTCAGAGTCAAAACTCTCGCTGGCATTGTTGGGGAATACATCCGAGTTGTCACCATATCCATCGCCATCAGAATCAAGTGTTTCGCCAGCATTATTAGGGAATGCATCGGCATTATCTCCTACTGAATCGCCATCAGTGTCCGCAATTTCATTAGCATCGCTTGGCGCCCAATCCCCATTGTCCCCAACTCCGTCACCGTCTGAATCGACCGTTTCGTTGGCATCGTTTGGTGCCCAATCACTGTTATCGCCGACTCCATCACCATCAGAGTCGGACGTCTCATTGCCGTTAAGAGGGAAAACATCAGCATTATCTCCAACGCCATCGGCATCGGTGTCTGAATTCTCGTTAGCATCGTTTGGTGCCCAATCTCCATTGTCTCCAACTCCATCGCCATCGGAATCAACTGTTTCGTCGGCATTAGATGGGAACGCATCGGCGTTATCTCCAACATTATCACCGTCTGAATCTGTAGTCTCACTCGGATCATTCGGTGCCCAGTCACCGTTATCTCCGACACCGTCACCATCGGCATCTGCACTTTCAGCAGGATCATTTGGGAAAGCATCAGCATTATCTCCTACGTTATCGCCGTCGGAATCTGCAGTTTCACTTGCATCGTTCGGTGCCCAATCTGCGTTATCGCCGACTCCATCGTTATCTGTATCTGTAGTTTCAGCAGGGTCATTTGGGAACGCATCAGCGTTATCCCCTACAGTGTCACCGTCTGTATCTGCAGTTTCAGCAGGGTCATTTGGGAACGCATCGGCGTTATCCCCTACAGTGTCACCGTCTGTATCTGCAGTTTCAGCAGGGTCATTTGGGAACGCATCGGCGTTATCTCCTACACCATCAGAATCAGAATCAAGATGTTCGTTGGGGTCATTCGGAAAAGCATCATTTTGGTCTCCATATCCGTCATTATCCGAATCATAATCAATGATTTCAACCGAGTTTGAAGCGCTTTCCGTGTTTCCTAAATCCGTTCCGTCATTGGGTGTAACGCTCAAGGTCCAAACTTCACCGATGGAGGTGTACGAACTTGGAACATTGGAGAAATCATTTCGCTGAGGAACATTATTTCCGTCCTTTGACCAACGAATTTGGGAGCTTGTTTCAACATCGTTATCATCGTCATTGTAATCGTAGTAAGCAAAAATATCTTGATCGAAATACACCTGAGTAACCGCCCCACTTGTCGTACTGAAGCCAATGTATACGTTTGATACAGTTGGTGGTGTATTTTGGGTCACCGTTTCAGGAACAGTCCATGAACCCGTCCCCCAATTATCCCCAGAAGTGCCGCTGTTGCTGTTTGCATAGAGCACGGCAAGGTCGAATACAACATTGCCACTTCCCGCCGAAGGTGCCGTCCAGTCTGCGGCCCATGAGCGCTGTAAATCTGAACTATGTGTCAATTCACCATTTAGTGTCTTTACTCGGTTTCCGAGATTAGTCCAAGTCCCTAAAGACGCATCGAGATTGAACCCACCCTGGCCGGTTGAAGGTGAGCCAGCAGTCCAAGTTAGCGAATAAGTTTGACCAGGAGTGTAGCTTGTTGGTAGTCCGCTCATGGATGGTGTAACTCCTCCAGAGCCGCCCGAATGGCACGTGCATCCACTTGTTGTGGAGCCGGATTTGCCGCTATTGTACGCATCAATGCTCGGAATATTAACTAGCATGGCGAGCACAATAATCGCCAGACTGTACCTTAAATATCGGGACATGGTTTAATCATTCTGTATTTGGTTTTGTATGTTGTCCTCCCAGGACATCTATTCTTGTTCAGTTGTTTCTAGGGAAATCGCTAAACTATCACTCTTTGACAAATTTTTATTCTCTTCAAGATGAGTCGGAGTTTTCTTAGAATTCGGTGAAGTGTAGAAGGTAACAAATACTGCTGCACAAACTAGGACTGCAGAAAACGCGTACAACCATTTCGAAACACTGGAGTCACTATCTGAAGAAGCCTCATCATCAGCAGCCTCACCGACGTTCAATTGACATCCAGCCAAGTCGACTATTTTTCCCGCAATCGTATTTTGGCACAAATCAATTGCATTGGCAACGCCATCCAAGTCATCATCAAGTTGATATTGGCTGCAGCCTGTAAGTCCTACTTGTTGTCCTGCGACAGTGCGTGGGCACAAGTCGTTAGAATCGTCAATTCCGTCCTCGTCATCATCGGAATCTTCGGTACTGTCGATACATCCGTCTTGATCAAGGTCTTGACCAACCGCAGCTATGCCGATAAATCCAGTCTTACAGTTGTCAATGACATCAGAAAAACCGTCATTGTCATCATCATCATCTTCACTTAAGTCTCGACACCCATCGCTATCGTGGTCATCGATTAGAGCGTTTTCAGACCACCCCGTTTCACCTCGAGGGCACAGATCTTCTGCATCACCTACTCCGTCGTCATCATCATCAAAGTCAGTAAGAGAATCATGACAACCGTCTTGGTCATGGTCGTTGACAGAATTTGAAGTCCAAACAGGGGTGTCTTCAAGACAGTTATCATGAACATTGAGAATTTTATCTCCGTCCTCATCGACATCACATACATCTCCAATACCATCTACATCTAAATCAGCTTGCGCTGAATTTACTTCAGATGGGCAGTTGTCCATTTGATCTACCATGCCGTCGCCATCCGTGTCAATATCTTCGCAGCCATCGCTTTCTGCGTCGTTTTCAGTCGTTGAAATCCATCCGACTGGGCCTAACGGACAGAGGTCGTTTTGGTCAAAGATAGTATCTTCGTCATCATCAAAATCTTCGGTAGAATCTTTGCATCCGTCACCGTCGTGATCGGTAGATGGTTCAGAAAACCAACCTTTGTCTCCATACTGACAGTCATCATTGGTGTCGATGACATTGTCATTATCATCATCAGTATCACAACTATCTCCTTGTATGTCTTCGTCGTAGTTGAGTTGGTCGTTGTTGTAAATTTTGGGACAATTATCTTCCCCATCAAGGTAACCATCTCCATCTCTATCGGTTTGATAGAGCCAGATTCCAGCATCAGTACCACCCCAACTATCCGCAATTTGGGTATTGAAATCATCTGTGTGGAGGAAGGAAAGTACTGGTGAACCACCATTGCTCAGCGTCATTGCTGTGATTTCATCGTTACCAGAGCCTCCAGCGATTATCGCCCATTCCCATGTATTATTCTGGTTCATTTGTGCTACAAAAATATCATTTTGATACTCATTGTTGATATTGTCAATGTCCTCAAGGACATCTTCACCGAGTGTCATTCCAGCAGACGTTGAACCTGAAATGATGATTGCACCGCTATCTAGAATGACGATGGCTGTTGCTTTATCCATACCCGGCCCTCCGCCAGTAGTGATTTTGATCCAGTCCCCGGATGAAGAAACTTCAGCTACAAAGAAGTCCACACTTGAGGACGGTCCAGTGATGAATTCCCCAAAACTAGAGTTGCCCGAAAACTCTCCGACAAGTTTGATGCCCGCGTTTGCATTCCCGACACAGTCCCAAGCGCGAACATCTCCTGCCCCAGAGGCACTTTGAATCCAGTTCCAGCCGGCAGCGGTGAAACTTGCCACAATCAAATCAGCCCCACCTTGCGAGACAGCAGATTCCTCACCTACTGCGAAGAATTCCGTAAATGATATGACTGCATACATCTGACCGTTACCATCAGAGCAAAGAGATCCATCGGGCTCTACGCCTGCGCCAGTATCAGTTTCAATATGGGACAGCATCACGCCATTATCGTCAAACGTAACGATAGCCAGTGAAGCATCTAGGGAACCTGGCACCGTATCCCCATTGAGGTTAATGTCGTCTCTGAACGTGAATGCAACATGGATTTGGTTTGAATCAGAAACAAGCAAGTCAACGACAAATAATTCTTTGTAATTTTGAATTTGAGTCGCCCAAACCCAGTTCCCTGAAGAGTCGATTCGTGCAATGAATGCATTCCCGTCATCAGCAGGAAATCTTTTCTCCAGCGGGTCAAGGTCGCCGAGTTGCATTGAACAGTCAGAATCGAAACTCCCCAAACAATATGTTCCAGCAATAACAACATCACCATTCGGCATTATTGATACTGCGCTGATGAAGTCCACTCCAACAGAACCACCCCCAACAACAGAGAGGATTGTCCCGTTGTTGTCCATCCAAGTCAAGAGAAAGTCTTGGTCTTGACCGTCTGCAGTTGAACCTACTCCATCGGTGTTTTCGTCGAGTTCTATGTAACCTTGAAACCATCCTCCAGAAACAACTCTGCCATCTGAATACACTTCGCTATCCGTAATATATTCATCAAATGGACCTTTGAATGTTGTGACCCATCCTAGAGTGGTAGAATTGTTTTCACTTGAACTTGGATGTATTGAGTCATTAAGTGGTTGGTTTCCAGAGTTCGAAGAACCGATTGAAACGCTTGCAAGTACGAGCAAAATAACCATTAATAGAGGAATTTGAATGCTGCGCATAGTTCTTGGAATAGGTTGGAGCATTTGAAACCGTGTGTAGACTGTCCCACAAGTTCTTGAGAATGAATTTACTGGATGGATTATGAGTGCGCCGAATTGGGTTTGGCGTTCCCCTCTCGAGCGCTCTTTTTCTAAACAAGTAGCTTCAAATATTCTCAATCTCGACACATGGCCGCTTTGGAACAGTTCTGCTCAAAGGGTGTTATCTTCGTCAAAAGGGGAATTGAAAATTGGCCAAAGATTCGATTTACATCGCGTTGAACGACAACGTTTGATTGAAGAATTATGGAAAGTAGTCGGTTTACGACAAGGACATAATCCATCTTTCATCGAGATTGAATTTGAATGGTTGGGGCAGCAACGCAACGGCAATCCTGTAGCCACCGCTCTAAAATCTCTTCAAATGACGGTCACAGTATTGTGTGAGCATGAGGGCGGCATAGAAATCGCCGCATGGTGGGAAGTCTCGGGATGGTTTCGATTTTTTAAACGGCGAGTTGCCTCTCAGGCTAAGGCCTTCGCACAGCAGTGGTTGGATGATTTGACGAAGAATGGGGTACAATTTATTGGGGAATCTCAGCACCTACAGACAGTGGAATTACAAGGCGAGGATTCAAAGACGGTCGGCGACGAGGATGACTGATGAGCGAACCCAATCGTCGGAATCAAAGAGATTCATCCCGTGACAGTAACAGAGGTTCTTCGAAGAAGAATCGCCGAGGGGGCAATCGTAAACGACGATACGGTGGGAAACCAAAATCGACTCTTGTGGAGCGCCATGCAGATGAAATGAAAGCAATGGATGAAACTGCCATGGAGCGTTTCAACAGAATACCTGCTCCAATGGCATTCCCGCCTGAATTATCGGAACCAAAGACATTCTCATTTGAATGGACAACAGCCCCAGTTCCTTTGAAAGACGAGGAATCTATGGCTGGAAAAGTTATGAAAAAAGGTGAGTTTGGGTGGCTGGACGACGCCCGAGTTGATGAGATTGCAGAAATTGCTAAGGGTTTTGATATGACCTTAGAACAAGCGCTTTCTCTACGTTCTGCATTGTTGCAACAAAAGACAGTATACGGACACGGAAGATTACGTTCGCAATCGAAGAATATGCTTCGCTTGTACAAGGAAGGCGTAAGTGTTGTTGATTTATCAAAAAGGTTCGATTTCCCTCCGATGAATATTTTCCGTATTATTTTAGCAGAGATGCGCTGGTCGAAGTCAAAAATAAAGGAACATCTACGCCAACCAAGCCGTCTTAGTGAGCGAGAAAGAGCGGAATTTGAGGCAGCTGAAGCTGCCGATCGAGTGTCGAATGTTGATCAAGGAGAATCTCAGGAGCGTGCAGATTTGTTTGAAGATATACTTGCAGATTGGTTCGAAGAACAGGGTGTGCGCCTTCGGCGTCAGCCCGAGATGGTAAAGGAGCAAAAACAAGACTTGGGCAGACCGGTAAGGACACCTGACATCCTATTCCTTGATCACGTAGAAATCAATGGAAAACCTGTAGCATGGATTGACGCAAAACATTTCTATGGTGCTGATGTTGACTTTCAACGTAAAAAAATGGCCAAACAAATGGCTCGTTACATCGAAGAATGGGGCAGCGGGGCTGTTGTTTATCGACATGGCTTTTCGGCAAACCTATTCATGCCCGGTTGCCTATTACTCGATGCGAATGTTTTGGATCTTGGCAGGTTAGGTTCTGGTGAATAATCAGTGAATTCTAGTTTCGACCACGCCAATTCCAGTATTTTGTAAAGCCTCTGAAATATTTCCAAGTTCGGACTCAGTCAGTGGGCTATCCAGCCTACGAGGAAGAATGGTTGCAGAGATTCCAAGCATGCACAGACGAACATTAACCCGTGCTTGTAAATCTAATCGCAATATTTCTTTTCGTACAATTGAAAGCAGTTTCTTTCGAGCAGGTTCCTCTTGAAGCCCCGACTCTTGAGCAAAGTTTCGTGATTCAAGCATCAAGTCTGGCCAGCGTTCAAAATCCCACTCTTTGAGTTTTAATCGAGATACTGACCGTTCTCCTGCTTGTGAAATAGCACGTTGCCATCTATCATCATCGATATATTTCGAAGTGTGCCTACTTTCGTCGTGTTGCCAAACAACAAGAACGGGTTGTACAGTTGTAAAATGTTCCACTATGCCTCCGGAGCCGGGCGCACCGGGCTCAAATCGAAGTTCAACACCTCGTTTTGACATGCCTAGGACATCTCCTAATCCAGAACCATGTTTTCGCTCGATTCTGTGAGCGATTCTTTGGTATTGTTGCTCAGTTCCTTTTCCAGTCAGGGAACTGAAGCACCGAGTTACAGCAAGTAAACCTGCTGCGGACATTCCAAATCCTTGACTTGTAGGTAGTTCAAGTTTAATTCGAATGCTGTAAGAGTCCTCTGGGCGAAGCAGTCGAGCAATGCGTAATTCATCAATTAAGTCGACGTACAATCGGGACGAATTTTCTAATTCCCTCCCGTTCATGTCTTCAATATAAATTTGCAAATCACCATCGTTCACGGGCCCTGCGGGAATATCGAGTAATTCTCCTGCGGAAAGTTTGGCTTGAGTTTCAGGAGTGTTGGACGAAAGGAATTCGACTCTAGCCTCGACTCCAGTTGAAATGTTGAATCCCGCCCCTCTGCTTCCTTGAAGCCGTGCCAGATGAGAGTCTTTCCAAATCGAAAACAGGAGCGTGATATGCCCCCCACACCTCTCGACCACCATGACCGTCATGTTGACCAGTGCTAGGAGTCTCATCAAACCTCGCTAGAATTAATATGACGCTTGTTTTCTTTCGCGAATTTTTGCCGCAGCAGATTTCATCTCTTCTTCTACAATCAAGATACGATCGAGTGCACCAAATACTGAGCACGCTAGTTCATCGTTAAGACAGGCGAACTTATGGCATAGTGTGCGTATTTCAATCGGAATTCTTTGTTGTTCATCAGGGTCGTAAATCCCTGTTTCTGGCCCGGTGATGTAATAGCCTTCTAGCCAAAGGTGCTCATGTTCATCATGGGCTAAAAATAGATCGAGCAACGGAATGTGTTTCGCCGTCTCGACATCATTTCTAAGGGACAAGGCCATCGACATAAGATGGTCCCCAAACGGCAATGAATTATGCCTATCGACAACTTGAACACACAAGTCACACCAATACTCATCGTTGCCGTGATACGACATCTGCTCGCTTGTAACCCCACTGAGGTTTTTCCTTCCTCGTAGTTTCGGCTGGAACATTTCTACAAATCCCTCATCTCCGATTCCTACACAGATTGACAATTCGTATTCCCGCTCAGAATTACTAACCACGTTCAATTCTATATCCAAGAGCGGGATGTCTCGCCGGTCACTTGTGTGATTTGAACTTCGGATTTCAACCCATTCTTCAGACTCGCAAAACGTTTTCAACCACTGAATTGCTTTACCTTCCACAGGTATTATTGCCGAGTGTTTTTCAAGAAGATGCATAGCAATTTGAGGTTCAACTCTATTTCAAGTTTCAGCGTGAAGAGAATCGAAGGAGTTTTTAGCCTTGGCCGTTTCATATTTACATGGCCCTTCAAATTGGCGACCCGGCTCCGGATTTTGACTTGGTGAATGCGAATGCATCTGTGGGTGAAGTACAAATGCAGCTCGGGAACTCACGCCGAGAGAACGGGTTGATCGTTGTTTTTGAATGCAATCATTGCCCTTATGTTGTTGCAAGCGTCTCTCGACTGGATGCTATGGCTGTAGAATCAGAATCTACTGGAATTGGGTTTGTTGGAATCAATTCGAATGACCCCACTGTTTACCCCGATGACTCATTTGAGCATATGGCGAAAAGGTCAGAATCCATGCCTTATCCTTACCTCCATGATTCAACACAAGACATCGCCCATGCTTATGGCGCCAAGAGAACTCCAGAGTTTTTCTTGTTTGATTCTGAATTGAAACTTGTATACAAGGGTCGCATGGATGATTCGCCTCGCAATCCAACCATGGTTCAGTCCAATGAACTCAAGGATGCTGTCGAAGCAATGCTTGCTGGAGAAAAACCGGCGGTTTCTCAAACCGAGTCAATCGGTTGTTCAGTAAAATGGAAGGCATAGGGTGGTTCAATGACTGGCTGCCGTCGACAGTGTGACTGGGACAAAAACATGGTTTGTCGAAGTTGTGGAATTGACTACAGTCTTCCCGATGATACATCCAAGGAAGTCAAGCCAGCATCTTCCGAGGAAGAATAATCAGTACTGCTCGAGGACCAATTCTGTAGTTGTTGAAGCAATTTCATTTGGTGCAGTCAACCACATCTTATCGAGTAATGTACGCAAAGCCATCGTATCATCAACATGAACCAATGCCACCAGATCGGCATTTCCAGAAACTTCGTAGATGATTTCAATACCGTCCCATCCTGTGACTTCAGACGCAAATGAACCAATTTCAGCCCCCGGTGATACCTTGATTCGTACAAGTGCAGTTAATCCAACTCCTCCTTCACGAACAGTGTAGCCGCGTATAGTTCCGTCTTCCTCCATTTTTCGGACATGTGTGCGCACAGTTCGTTCAGAAGCACCAACTTCTTTCGCCAGTTCGACATAGGACATTCTTCCGTTCGTTCGTAGTTGGGCAAGGATTGCTCGGTCTATTTCTGCTACTCTGGGCATAGTTGAGCCTACGGTTTTGAGTTTATCAAACCATCTTTGTGCCTTTTTCCGGCATAGCAGGCTGGAATTATCCCGGTAAAAGGTAAATTCTAACTTTTACGCTGAGTTTGCTTGATTTTGACATTATCCGCTTGTTTCATGAAGTGCCTTTGACTGGGAGAAATTAGTGAACACCATGTCTGGCCACATCTCCGGTCTCGATGCTCGAATGATTCTTGATAGTCGCGGAAACCCTACAGTTGAGGTAGATTGTTATGTTGACGGTAATTTACTGGGTCGTGCTGCAGTACCTTCAGGGGCATCAACAGGTGCTTATGAATCGTTAGAAATGCGTGATGGCGATACATCAAGATATCTCGGGAAAGGCGTTTCGCAAGCGGTGAACAACGTTACTGATAGGATTCAGGAAGTTCTCGTTGGCATGCCTGTAGACGAGCAGAGGATTCTTGATGAATTGATGATTGAACTTGATGGCACACCCAATAAGGCAGAAATTGGAGCTAATGCAATGTTAGGGGCCTCATTGGCATGTCTTCATGCTGGAGCAGCGGTCCATGAGATGCCTCTGTGGAAATACATCGGAGGTGTTGCTGGGGGCTTAATGCCAGTTCCAATGCTCAATATATTGAACGGCGGAGCACATGCTGCGAGCAATGTTGATGTTCAAGAATTCATGGTTATGCCTCATGGTTTTGATACTTTTGAGGAAGGTCTTCGAGCAGGGGTTGAGACATATCACGCACTCAAACAGGAACTCAAGTCTGACGGACTTTTGGGCGGAGTAGGAGATGAAGGCGGCTTTGCACCTAATCTTCCAGCAAACGAAGAAGGTCTGAAATACATGGTTCGAGCAATTGAAGGGGCTGGATACTCTACGGAAGAAATGGGAATTGCCCTTGATGTTGCGGCTACTGAATTTCATTCAGATGAAGGCTACCACATGGACGGAAAAGTTCTCTCCAGTGAAGAACTTGGAGACCTCTATTCTGGTTGGTTGGATGAATATCCAATCCTTTCAATTGAAGACGGATTTGATGAAGACGATTGGCGAGGCTGGGCGACATTTACCAAGCGCGAAGGCCATCGAGTTCAATCCGTCGGTGACGATCTGTTTGTTACTCAGTCCGAGCGTTTGGCTCAAGGCATTGAAATTGGAGCTGCTAACGCAATGCTGGTTAAACTAAACCAAGTTGGAACCGTCACTGAGACACTGGAAGCGATGGACTTGGCGACCTCGAATGGCTACAATAATGTCATTTCTCACAGGAGTGGTGAGACCGAAGATGTCACGATTGCTGACTTAGCGGTAGGTACACGGGCCGGCCAAATCAAAACTGGCGCACCAGCCCGCAGCGACAGGGTGGCAAAATACAATCAATTGCTTCGCATTGCGAGCGATGTTGACGAATATCGTTCCCCGTTTTAAATTTCTAATTTTCTAACAGGCCTTTAAGAAGGGGTTGTGAAAAATTCCCTTCATGAAGAGAGCACTAGCAACCCTGATTTTAGCAAGCCTATTGATTTCCACGTTCCCACTCGGCGTTTCTGCTGGTGCAACAGATGACATTCCCACCAACGCATCAGCGACTGGCGAGCACGGTATTCTAGTCGATGCGCTCACACAGGCCGGTCTGGTTTCGACGCTACAAGGCAGCGGGCCATTCACTGTATTCGCTCCAACAGACCAAGCTTTCATCGACGCTGGAATAGATTTGTCGACATTCGATACCGACGCTGAGAATGCTACGCTTGTCGATATTCTCACCTACCACGTTGTTTCTGGTAAAGTGATGTCAACTGACCTCTCGGATCGCTTGGTCGTTGACGCCCTCAACACCGACAAACTCTCTTTCGCAGTATCCACCAACAATGTTATGGTAAACGATGCAGTTGTAACCGGCGCCGATGTCGAATCCTCAAACGGTGTTATTCACGTCATTGACAAGGTATTGATGCCACCTGTTGACATTTTCGTCGGCGATGGCTCCATGACTGCTCCATACTACCAGTTCTACTCTGACGCCGCAGGAAGCAACGAAGTTACGGAGATTGACACTACGAAAAACTACAATTTTCAACGACTCAACAATCCATCAACCCATCCATTCTACATCAGCGATGTAGGGTACGGAGCCGCTTCGAGCACAGACATCATAATCACTGGAGATGGTTCGGCAACGACAGGAATCTCGGACGGCGAATCATTTACACTCTTCTTTACACCAGATTTTGACGTTGAACAAGACACTTTGACCTACTACTGCAGTGTTCACTCCACGATGGTTGCTGACTTTGCAATTGCACCAATACTTAGCGACATACCTGCTACAGCAGCCGGAACCGGTAATCACGCCTCTTTGGTTGCAGCCCTCACACAGGCCAACCTCGTTACCACGCTGCAAGGAACAGGACCATTCACGGTGTTCGCACCGACTGACCAGGCCTTCACGGACGCAGGCATCGATCTTGCCTCCTTTGACACCGATGCTGAGAATGCAACGCTTGTCGACATTCTGACCTACCACGTCGTCTCAGGTAGTGTTGCATCAACCGCCTTATCAGACGGATTGACCGCTACTGCCCTCAACGGTGATGATGTTACGTTTACCGTCAACGCAGCAGGCGTTCAGGTTAACGATGCAAACGTCGTAACTGCTGATGTTGCTACCACGAACGGTATCATTCACGTCATTGACAAGGTTTTGATGCCACCTGCAGACTTGGTCGACATCCCAACAGTCGCAACTGGAACGGGTAATCACACATCATTGGTTGCAGCTCTTACCCAAGCCAATCTCGTCGGTACGCTACAAGGGACAGGACCATTCACGGTTTTCGCACCGACTGATGCAGCATTTACTGCCGCAGGAATCGACCTATCGAGTTTCGACACTGACGCTGAAAATGCAACGCTCGTGGACATCTTGACCTATCACGTCGTCTCTGGTAGTGTTGCATCCACTGCTCTATCAGACGGACAGACCGCTACTGCCCTCAACGGTGATGATGTTACATTTACCGTCAACGCTGCAGGCGTACAAGTCAACGACGCAAACGTCGTAACTGCTGATGTTGCTGCCTCGAACGGTATTATTCACGTCATTGACAAGGTCTTGATGCCACCTGCAGACTTGGTCGACATTCCAACAGTAGCAACTGGAACAGGTAATCACACATCCTTGGTTGCTGCCCTTGCACAGGCCAACCTTGTTGCCACACTACAAGGAACAGGACCATTCACGGTATTTGCACCGACCGATGCAGCATTTACTGCCGCAGGAATCGATCTATCAAGTTTCGACACTGACGCTGAAAATGCAACGCTCGTGGACATCTTGACCTATCACGTCGTGTCTGGTAGCGTCGCTTCAACCGCCCTAACAGACGGTTTAACCGCAACCGCTCTCAACGGTGATGTTGTTACGTTCACCGTCAACGCAGCAGGCGTTCAAGTTAACGATGCAAATGTCGTAACTGCTGATGTAGCTGCCTCGAACGGTATTATTCATGTCATTGACAAGGTCTTGATGCCACCAGCAGACTTAGTCGATATTCCGACAGTTGCAACTGGAACGGGTAATCACGCCTCCTTGGTTGCAGCCCTTGCACAGGCCAACTTGGTTGCCACTCTACAAGGAACAGGACCATTCACGGTATTTGCACCGACCGATGCTGCATTCGCTGCAGCGGGCATAGATTTGGCAACTTTTGACACCGATGCGGAAAATGCAACTCTTGTGGACATCTTGACCTATCACGTCGTCTCTGGTAGTGTTGCATCCACTGCTCTATCAGACGGATTGACCGCTACTGCCCTCAACGGTGATGATGTTACATTTACCGTCAACGCTGCAGGCGTACAAGTCAACGACGCAAACGTCGTAACTGCTGATGTTGCTGCCTCGAACGGTATTATTCACGTCATTGACAAGGTCTTGATGCCACCTGCTGACCAGGTTACCGAACCAGTGCAACCCGCTTGTGATGCTACCGTACGGATTGCACCAAGCGGGCTAAAATTCAGCCCATCTGAACTTACCATTACGGTTGGACAAACAGTATGTTGGCAGTGGGAGAATGAATCCATGGCACACAATGTTCGCCAAGTTGACGGAGATAAATCAACCACGTACGCCGCAAATGGAGTTTCATCCGGAGCTGCAGCTACTACTGTCGATTTCCGCTATACCTTCGATGTAGACAGCACGACATTCTACTACGCCTGTGAACCTCACTTGGCTGCCGGAATGTTTGGTAAAGTCATTGTTGGAGACGGTGGTGTTGTCGAAGTCACACCGCCAACAGCGGATGATTCAACAGACGACTCAGATGAGGCAGTACCAGGGTTCTTGGCTATCTTTGCAACTATCGCCCTCGGTGGAGCAGCCTTTGTGGTGTCCCGCCGATACGATTAATCGCCTTGATGACATCGGATTATTTGATTGTGAAACATCTGTTTTACACCATTGTTGATGTATTCATCAATGCGACATAACCAAGAACAAGTGCAAACTACATTGTACGACGGACATGGCCAAAGATAAACCGAAGACTCGCGATCTAGACCATTTGATGGAGCAAAACTCGACCGAACTTGACTTCCTGTCAGCCTATGGAGGCTCATCTTCGAACGGAGATGGAGAGGCTATTTTTGCTGCTCTACGCCGCTTCCTGAAAGCCGGTGGAGTGTTATTTACTGTTGATAAAAAGGAGACATCTCTGAAATTCGATCACGGTAAGGCGTCAATCGAGCCGAACGGCTGTTTCATTACTTTCCGTGGAAGGAATCTACCACTCGTTACAAGCGATGTTCAACAAATAGGATTTACACAAGGAACGGTAACGAAAGCACGTACATCTTGTAAGGTGACGATGGTTGAATGGGGCATTGAACAACGTCGGTTCGTTGAACGGCTCATCGAATTTTTCAATCACGCCGAGTAAATGCTGCAATTGCAATACTTGAACCAGTTAGCAACAGTCCGAAACCAGGTAGACTTTCTTCTGAACCTGTGTTACAACCTCCGTCCTGATAATCCTCACCACCCCAGCCTGAATCCTGTTGGAAGTAGCAAGAGGACCATGTTTTATACCAATCTCCTTGGGGGAAATTGGTGGTGTTACCATCACTGTAGATTGCTTTCACTCGCCAGTTGACGTAAGTGTGGTCAGAGGGAGGCGTTACCGAGATTGTGTATGTTTTGTCACTCAGTTCAGCGTCCATTTTTACTGGAGGGTCGCATACCCCATCGTTTGTGCAAACCTGAGTTGTAAGTTCAAATTGGGTGTCATTGGCCGCTTCTTCATCATTCATCACAATTGAGAGGCTCCATTTACTACCATCAACCGATGGAGAGGTGCGTTCAGATATTGTGAATGGAGCATCCTCATTCGCCGGATTTACATCTTCACCGGCATTAACTTCTGAGGCCATCGCTGAGATAGGGACTAACATGAACACGAGTAACAGGACCAAGGCGCTTTTGATTCGCATGTTTCCCCTAAGGCTTGGTTGTATTTAGGTGTAAGGTGAACAATTCACTAAAGCTCCATGTCCCAAAGTTCATCTCCAACCCAATGCAGAGTCTTGATACCCTTTCCTTTCGTTTCTTTAACCAATTGATTTCCATCCATTGTGGCCCAACCTATTGCCAACGGTCGCTTGTGCGTCATGTCTCGCACCCAAACCAAATCTCCGATTTCGATGCTTTGGTCTGCTCCATGTACTCCGGCAACCATACAGTCCGCTCCTTTCATCAAGAACGGGATAGCTCCGTGATCGACTTCGACCCATTTCCCAGCATCATCATGCTCAAGAAATCCGCGCAAGGTAAGAAAAACAAATCGTTCTTGATGTTCGTTCTGAACTTCGATAGCTTTGGCGATTTTATCGACCAAAACCATAGACCAAGGCCCATATTCAGCCATTTCTAAAAATGCACCATCTACCTTGAGGTCGATTTGAAGAGCGTTTTCTAAATCGACGAGTAATGGAGCAATTTTTTTCCTCCGTACCGGCCTACGTTTTCTCATACTCCAGTCGCGGGTCATGTACTGCTCAAAGCAATCCACTTCTTGACCGTTGGCTTGACCCTGAATTTGATGAAGGGCCGGCTCTTGGACCACCCATGGCGCTTTGGTGCACAATTCGAACTTTCTCAGAACACGCAGTTGAACTCGGCAACCAACAACCACCCTTGCCGGTCTTTTTTGTTAAGCCTAACAACTGCATTCAGCGAATGGGGCCGATACCCGTGTCCAACCATGTTGGTGAAGTTCATCATGAAGTTGAGTGTGTCATTCGATTAAACCAACACTTCGAACCCGAAGCCATGGCGGTTGGATTGGACTTAACCGATCGACTAGTGCAATCCGAATTACGCTCCGAGCAGTTGCCTTGGACAAAGGGTAAATGTTTCAAATCAAGCGCCTATGTGGGCGGCTTTCATGATTGGAGCGGCACATTCGAAGATATCGTAAGCCAAGACAAAGGATTTCGATTGAATCTATGGGTCAATGACAAACTGGTTCAATCAGCCAGTTTACATGAAATGACAATAACTCCACGTGCTCAAATTGAAGAATTGAAAACGTGGGCTCCTATTGCAGCAGGTGATTATTTGTTCACAGGCACACCTTCTGGGGTAGGCCAATTGCATCCAAATGATTCGGTTTATGCCACTCTAGAAAGCCACGAAGGCGTTATCTTATCGTCAATTGAAACACGATGTCAGTAGGGTTGCTTTCTTATATTCCCTGTTGGTGGGAATGCTCTGCAAGGTGGCAATATTATGGCTCAATGGCACGGTATCTCACGAAGAAAACCAAGTGGTGGACGCAAAGTACAGGCTCGCAGTAAGCGTTCTACAGAAATCTCATCTGAGAAGCAGATGGCATTGGTAGGCGAATCGAAGCGCAAAATTTACCGCCGAACAGGTGGGAACACCCTTGTCCGTGTCATGGCGGAAAACCGTGTTTCAATCAACAATCCAAAGAAAGGTACAACAAAGATTGGAACCATACACAATGTCGTCGAGAACGAATCGGACCCGAACTACGTCCGACGAAACATTTTGGTCAAAGGAGCAGTTATCGAAACCGACCAAGGCCGAGTCAAAATCACTTCACGACCGGGCAAAGATGGCGTCATTAACGGCGTTCTTCTTGACTGAGTACTCTCCGCAGTATTCAAATCGTTCGCGCTCTACGGACACATGGTGAACTCCAATGGACCACAATCCTGACCGAATTTGCGTTTGGCCTGGATATTTTGATACTCGTATTTCTCGACGAAACGGTCGTAGAGTTCCCAAAGACTCATCGGTCATAAAACCCGATCTTGAAGGTTTATTTTTGGCTGCAAGGAAGTTAGGGCTGAAAAAAATCAAACGCGAGGAGGGAACCTCACACCCTAGTAGACCGCACGTAAAAGAAGGCCGCATGTGGGTATCACGAGCAGGTTCGAGACAATCGGTAGGTGCAAATTCCAAAGAGGAACTTCTGCAATTAATTGGTGCCCAATGGCGTCAAATGCAACGAGATCAAAAGGAGGCAAATGCAGATAGAATTGCCAAGGGCCCTCAAACAGGCGACCGCCGTGCCCGTTCGCAACGAAAAGGTAAATCGGTTGCTTCGTCTTCCCAAAAGAGCGGATTTAAGAAGCGTTCAGGATTCAAAAAGCGTTAATTAGAGTGGTATTTCGTGCAACCAGCCAAAAATGTCTTCTTCAGTTTCGTTTTGAATTCCAACTAAATGGTTGTAAAGAGTTTCAGTGACTGGCCCGGGTTTTCCATCGGTATATGTCGCTTTTTTGTTTCCTTTTGTGATAGAACCAATCGGTGAAATAACTGCTGCAGTACCGCAACAAAAAGCTTCATCCGCATTCATTGCAAATTCTGCAGAAACTTTGGTTTCAACAACTTCGAAACCATTGTGACGCGCCAGTTGAATGATGGATTGACGCGTAATTCCAGGTAGGATTGTACCAGTAAGTTCAGGCGTATACAGAACGTTCTCCTTGACGCAGAAGAAGTTAGCAGCGCCTACTTCTTCGATGAAAGTATGCGTTTCAGCATCCAAATAGATGACTTCAGCGTAACCTGCTGCTTTTGCTTGCTTACTCGGCATCATGCCAGGGGCGTAGTTGCCAATTGCTTTGACACCGCCTGAACCGCCAGGAGCTGCTCGATGATATTCTTCAGAGATGAGCAAGTCAATAGCCGAAACACCGCCTTTGAAGTAGGGCCCAACCGGCGTAACATAGACGAGAAATGTGTACGAAGGAGCTGGAGCAACACCTAGAATGGGGCCCGAGCCCATGAGTAATGGGCGGACATACATGGCTCCTTTTCCGGTAGGTGGTACCCATTGGATATTCGCTTGAACACACTGTTCGACTGCGTCGATGAAAATTGATTCAGGTACTGGCGGCATTTTGAGTCTGTCCGCTCCTCTCTGCATCCTTCTTGCGTTCTCTTCGGGTCGGAAAAACACCACTCTTCCGGATGAGGTTCGAAACGCTTTCATACCCTCGAATAGTCCTTGGCCGTAATTGATGACTCCAGCGGCAGGAGACATAGGAATAGAGCCGTAGGGTCTCAGAGAGCCGGGCATCCACGGCTCAGTTGCTGTTGTTTCAGTGAGATACATGGTATCGGTGGGGGTTAGAGAAAACGTGAGGCTGTCCCAATCTATTTTTTCTGCCATCACCCATACCTTCCTTGCGTATAGACCAAGGAGATTCGGCTTTCAATCATTCCTCTTCCAAAACATGGGGTAAACATGGGTTTTTGCACGGCAGGTTCTAACCTCCGTTGCGATAGGCAAGCCCTTAGAGTGGTTCGTCTCGCTTTCATTTGAGGTGAAACAGTGATTTTCAGTGATGACATTGGCGTAATTAGCGGCAGGTATCACTCTGTTGAAGCCAGTTCGGAATCAGGTACTGAAGAAAAGACGGTCCTCGAAATATTTGGTAGAAGTAAATCTGGGGAGTCTGTTTGCTTGTTGGTTTCCGGTCTAAAACCCTCTTTCGAAATTACCCCCTTAAGTGCCTGGAGTGAAGAATTAGGAATCAGCGATTTTATACTTCAAAGGATTAAGGATATTGAACAAATGAGGGATGTCGTTGAGGTCTCAGGTCCGAAAATGAAACTCACTGATTTGGGTATGAGGCCGATTTGGACCGTCACAGTACGCCAACCTTTTGTTGTCCCAAACCTTAGAAAATTGCTCTCTAAGCAGTCATGGCAGATTTATTCGGGCGATATTCCCTTTGTAAATCGACTCTTTCTAGATCATGATTTGAGAATGCACATTTCGGTTGAAGGAGATATTGTTGATCGAAGGGGTGAATCTGATGAACATCTCGAACGCACTTATGCAGTTCGAAAAGCAGGTGGTTCTGGAAGGTACTCTGTCGATGTAACGGTTGCATGTGATGTTTCACAATTGACGGACTGTGAACCTTTTCAAGTACCATTTCGAATATTCTCGTTTGATTTAGAAACCAGTGTTGAGCATGAGACCATACTGTGTGCAGCAGCATGGATTGAAGATATGGGCTCAGGTACTCGGCAATCATATTCGTTTAAGGGTGAAGAGTCAAGCATTATGGAAAACTTGACTCTCGTTGTTCGTGGAATGGACCCAGATATCATCACGGGGTATAATATCGATAATTTCGATCTCCCTCGATTGTTTGACCGGATGCAATTTCAAACCAAATCAAGAGAGTGGAGAAAGAAAGCCCAACTGTTTGGCTGGGGCCGTGTCGAGCAGAGCGAAAACGAATCAAAACGAAGTCGTTCTGGCCTGTTCCCGCGACGTCAATCAACTCGGGCTTGGAATGTTGCCGGAAGAAGTGTCGTTGATGCTTGGTGGCAAGCTCGTATGGCATTACGCCCGCAACGCGAAACACTTTCGTTTATCACCAATCTTCTTTTCCCAGATGATGAAGAAAAACACAAGATGGATATTGATGCATCGAAGATGGATGCTGAATGGGCCAACCGTCCTGATGAAGTGATGGAATATTGTATCCGAGATGCAGAATTACCTCTCGACATTCTCAGTGCATTGCAGGTCATACGCCGTAAGGAAGCCGTAGCAGCAGTGGCTAAAGTGGCTTTTGACACTGCCGCAATAGGAAGCACAAGCCAGTTGGTTGATTCACTTGTCATCCGTTTGGCAGATAGCCAGAACGTAGCGGTACCGTTAACCGGTTCAGCCGAAGCCAAAGAAGGACAAATCACAGGAGGGTATGTTCACGAAGTCGATGCTGGCCTTCATCCGTGGATTGCCGTTCTTGATTTCAAGAGCATGTATCCTTCCATAATGATTGGCCAAAATATCTGCTATACCACTCGGATTGACCCTGCCCAACCCAATCAACCAATGGATGGTGAGCCAGTTCATACTGCCCCGACCGGTGCACGATTCCGTCATCAGTCGGTACGCAAGGGCCTTGTCCCCCTTCTCCTTGAGAACCTCATGAAGCAACGAGATGTTCACAAAACCGCGCTCAAAGAAGCAATTGCATCAAACGATACAGTAAAGCAGTCATTTCATGATTCGATGCAATATGCGGTCAAGATACTCATGAACACCTTTTATGGAGTGTTTGCGAGTGGTTTTTACCGATTTACTCATCGCGATCTCGGCTCTTCGATTACTGCTTGGGCACGTCATAATATCAAGGCTATCATTTCTCAATTGGAGGAGGAGGGCCACGGTGTTGTTTATTCTGACACTGACTCGATTTTTGTACGTTCACCGGTTGATTCTACTGCCCCATCTTCACTTCGCGAGAACGAAGTACTGGCCGCACAGAAGGGCGATAAGCAGGCAGTTGAGAAACTAGAGCAATGGAATGTTGCTAAGCAATCGATGATTGATTTCGGCTTAGAAATCGCACAGAGATACAGTAAAGATTCTGCTGTGTTGGAATTTGAAAAGGGCCTTTCAGTATTCTTTAGCCATGGTGCAAAGAAACGTTATGTTGGGCAAGTGGTTTGGCCTAGTGATGAGATGCTCATACGTGGCTACGAAACCCAGAGAACAGATTCGTTCAACTATCTTACATCGACCATGAAACGAATGTTCAGTCACGCTTTGGCAGATGAGGGAGATGAACTGGTCAAGTACGCTCTATTGCGAGTTCAAGCGGTCAAAAATTGTGAAATTGACGCTTCAGAACTCATTCTTGCGAAATCATGCAAGGGTCGAGTCACTTCTAACGGAGAAATTGATTTTTCAAAGGATTATGCTAACCCCGACAGTATGGCTCAAGTCAGAGTCGCTAAGGCAAGGATTGCCCTTGGATTGGGCTTCACATCGGGAATGAAAGTCTCCTATATCGTCACCGATGCATCGCAGCGGCCTATGCGTGTAGAGCCTTGGCTGGAGAACGAACAAGACGGAGGTATTTCATCCTACGACGGCCAATTTTACGCCGATAGACTTGCTGCTGCCTTGGGGCGCATCACTGAAGCCTTTGGTTGGACGGCGAAAGAATTGGTATCTGGGAATAAGCAAACAACGCTTTTTTCCTTCTAAATCGGCCGTGGAAGGGAAGGGCTTTTGATGAAGGCTATCCACAAGAGTTTCATGAGAACTGCATTTGTGCCGTTGCTCCTTACCTCTGTCATGGTTCTTTCAAGCCTTGCTGGTTGTGTGATTGACGAAAATTCAAGTGAATCACAAGGAGAGGTTTTGGCCGTATTCAAAATAACTCCTGCAACCAATATACGCGTTGGTGACTTGGTAAACTTCGATGCATCCAGTTCTACACCGAGCAATAGCCTCACATACCGATGGGATTTTGACGAGGATGGCTCCATCGATGATACAGGGCGAACTGCGGAGTGGCAATACGATACTGCGGGATCGAAAGTGATTGAACTCACCGTATCTGATGGCTCGAAAACTTCAACTCAAACCAAAACCATAACCGTCAACGATGCTACCGCGGTTGCCCCTACAGCAGAAATTACGCAATACGCCGACGATGAAGATTGTTCGAACGAAGATCTGAGCGAGAACACGCACATTGTGGTATGGATTTGTGAAATGGATAAATCAATGACGGACAGAGACATCTCTGCTACGCTTACTGTAAATCTCGACGCCTCCTCATCACAAGCCGGAGATACAAGTCAATACGTTTCGGAATTCAACTGGGATTTGGATTCTGAAACCGATAATGATAACGACGGCGACTCAGAGAATGATGCTGATTTAACCGGTCAAACCGTCGATTGGACAAATGTAGAGCCGGGCGAGTATGAGGTCCACTTGAACATTGTCAACAGCGCAGGAATGACCGATTCTGATTCAATTAAAGTCTATGTCAATTATGCAGGCCAATGGTCTGATTTCGAGATGGGTGGTAACACTTCTGGCAATGCACAAACCCTTGATTTTGACATGAATATTGTCTATGATAAAGACAAAGGCAATACGATTCGTAAAGCGGTCGGAGAATTGACCTATCCACAACAAGATGATGACTGCACATCCGTTATCGGTACGAACAACTGCCGCGCAAAGTTAGACATTCACGCGCTTAATGAAGAGGACGAAGAAGCCAGTAACACCTCAGACACAGGTCTAGATCAGCGCACTGATGGCGATGATTGTGATGAGGATACCAATGACTGCGTTCATTTGACGCTCAGCTCGTATTTGTTTACCGATACTGAATCTACATATGGTGATGGCGAATGGGTTCTCCAAATTCGAAATGAAAAAGTCAATGATTTGAGAGTTGAATCATTTGTGATTCGTCTGCATTACCGCTAGACGCTACGAGGGATGAGCACCATGCGTAGAACACGAATTGTTGCGACTATTGGCCCTGCCTGCGATGACTCAGACACGTTGTTATCCGTTCTAAGGGCTGGGGTGAATGTCTGTAGGCTCAATTATTCGCACGGTTTTCCTGAACAAAAGACGCCGTTGTATGAAAGAATACGTTCGCTTGAGTCAGAACTTGGTCGTCCAACATGCATCTTGGCAGACCTACCGGGTCCTAAACTCCGTTTGGGTAATTTCCCTGAGGTGGTTGTTTTGGAGCGAGGTTCACCGCTTCGATTGCATTGTGGCCGTTCAGAAATGGCGGAAGCAGATGCTGGCAACATCCCCGTAGAATATTCGGGATTATCTGCTGAATTGAGCGTCGGAGACCCTGTACTCATTGCCGACGGTCTGGTACGTCTCAAGGTGGTCAAGTCGCCAGGTACACCCAACAGTATTGTTGAGTGTGTCGTAGAGGATGGAGGGGTTTTGAGTTCGCGCAAAGGAGTGAACGTCCCCGGTACAATGGTTGACTTACCCGCGATAGGTCCTAACGATGAGGCTGCACTTGCCCACGCATTGAAAGCAGGAGCAGACTACATCGCCGTGAGTTATGTGCGCACTGCAAAAGATCTCGAGCCAGCACAGAAAGCAGTTCGAGAAGCTGGTTTACACGTGCCTCTTATCGCCAAAATCGAACATCCAGTCGCTCTTGAGCATCTCGATGAGATTCTAGATTCAGCAGACGCCGTTATGGTGGCTCGAGGAGATTTGGGAGTAGAGATTCCACTTGAAGATGTCCCTGAGGCTCAACAACGCATCATAGACGGAGCATTGACGCGTGGAAAAATAGTCATCGTAGCGACTCAAATGCTTGAGTCAATGACACTTCAACCTCGCCCGACGCGAGCAGAGGTCAGTGATGTGTCTGGTGCTATTCGACACGGAGCTACAGGAGTCATGCTTTCAGGAGAAACTGCGCTTGGAAAGTACCCTTTACAAGCTGTTGAAACCATGGCGAAGATCGCAGTGGCTAGCGAAAAAGGTTTGAATTCCTCCGATCAACGACCGAGTGGTCTTGCCCGATTTGTTTCAACACGTTCTGTAGCCCATGCTGGTGTTGAATTGGCAAAAATTTCCAAGGCGAAACACATTGTCGTTGCTACACAACATGGAAATGCAGCACGGCTTGTGGCCGGATATTGTCCAGGTATACCTGTAATAGCGGTAAGTAACCGCATTCGAGCCATGCGTCGACTACAACTTATTCCGGGCGTAGAGGGCCTTATGGTGGAGGAATTAGAACGAGGCTCACAGACGATGCAATCCTCAATTCAAATGCTCATCAACGACAAAACCATTGGCGTTGGAGACCGCATTGTCGCAATATCAGGGAGTCCGCAAGCAATATCCGGTGCAACCAGCACCATTCGATTGTACAAAATCGCAGAAGACGGCTCCATTCACGGGGCGGAGTAGCGCTATTGTGCAATTCTGGAACGGATACACCCCAAGTTTGGAAAAAAGGGTTGCTGAACGGTATTAGTTGGTTATGAAGTATCCGATGCCGCGTCGCGCTTTTCAAATAGGGGTGGTGGTTCGGATGGGTTACTAAGGAGTAATTACCATGGGAAGTCAATGGGAAGATAAGAGCAAGCCTCACCTAAATATTGTGTTCATCGGACACGTCGATCACGGAAAGTCAACAACTGTCGGACGTCTACTATTAGACTCCGGTCACATTGAAGGCCACGTTATTGAAAAGAACGAAAAACTCGCTGCAGAATCCGGTAAGGCTGGATTCGGTCTTGCATACGTCATGGACGGACTCAAGGAAGAGCGAGAACGTGGTATTACCATCGACGTTGCTCACAAAGAATTCTTCACTCCAAACTACTACTGGACTGTCATTGACGCTCCAGGTCACCGAGATTTCGTCAAGAACATGATTACTGGTGCTTCACAAGCTGATGCAGCAGTTCTTCTCTGTGCTGCTAACGATGGTGTCAACGCTCAAACCAAGGAACACGCTTTCCTTGCAAAGGTACTTGGTGTCAAGCAACTGATTGTTCACGTTAACAAGATGGATATTTCTGGTGTTGACTGGTCAGAAGACAAGTACAAGGCTGCATGCACCGAAGTAGGTAACCTTCTCAAGATGGCTGGTTTCAAGCCTGATGACATTCCAATGATTCCTGCTTCATCCTTGAATGGTGACAATGTTTTCAACAAGTCAGACAACTGTTCTTGGTACAACGGACCAACCCTTTTCGAAGCTATCGATAAGATTACCATGCCGGACAAGCCAATCAACAAGCCACTTCGTTTGCCAATTCAAGATGTCTACAAGATTTCAGGAATTGGAACTGTGCCTGTTGGAAAGATCGAAACAGGAACTTTGAATGTTGGTAAGACAGTCGTCTTCAACCCTTCACAGAAGTCTGCTGAAGTCAAGTCCATCGAAATGCACCACACTATGGTCCCTAAGGCAGAGCCTGGAGACAACGTTGGTTTCAACGTCCGTGGCCTTGCACAAGTTGATATCCGCCGTGGTGACGTTGCTGGATACGCAGACAACGAACCAATGTTCGTTCGTCACGACGAAACTTTCGTCGGCCAAATCCAATTGATGGACATTCCAAAGGCAGTCTCCGTAGGATACACACCAGTGTTCCACGCACACACCGCTCAAGTCGCCGTTCGATTCCTCGAACTACTTGAAAAGACCAACAAATCCGGTAAGGAAGCAAATCCGTCTTTCCTCAAGACTGGTGATGCATGCCTCATCCGTTTCCAACCAAACAAGCCAATGGCAATTGAGCAGATGGATACTTTCCCTGAGCTCTCTCGCTTCGCTATCCGTGACATGGGTAAGACCGTCGCAGCTGGTGTTTGTTTGAAGATTGATAAGAAGTGAACCTCACTCTAGAATCATTAGGAATCGGAAGGAATCACTATGGCAGCAGTCACGATTATCAAACTCACTGGACAAAATCATCGAGATATCGATAATGTTGCTGGTCAAATCAAAACAATCTGTGATACCGGTGGAATCACTCTCCGTGGTCCAATACCACTGCCAACCCGTCACCTCGTCGTACCTGTCCGCAAGGCACCTGATGGTGAAGGTGTTGAGACTTATGACCACTGGGAACTACGTGTTCACAAGCGTCTTCTTGAGATGGATATTACATCTGGAAAAGGTGAATCAGCTCTTCGACAAGTTACCCGAATCCCTATCCCGGACACGGTGAGTATTGAGTTATCGATGCGCTCAGTCAACTAATTTTTTTCACACCCATGTGTGAATCATGATGTGCTTGCCGTAAGGCTGTTGTTCACAAAGTTGCTGATTCTGCGATACCTGAATCGATCAACCACTCAGCGGTTTCTCCATCCACAAACTGGATGTCTCCTTCTTCGAGAACAAGCTCTTCTCCACTCTTAGTAGCCACTGGTTCGGGACTCGACACAAGTACGCGGATTCGATGTAATCCTTCTTTTGTCGCTGAATTTTTAACTTCTAATTTTTCAGGAGTTTCCGACAGTGGGTCGAATTCAAAGGATTCGATTGACGATTGTGGTTTTTTAGATGGAGCCAGTTCTAGAGCCGCAGCATGCTTTTTGGATGATGATTTCTCGACTTTTTCATCACTTGAATCTAGACTTTTTGGCACTGCAGAATCATCCAGATCTGCGTGAATATATTCATCCAAGTCTGGCCATTCTTCATTGACCATACGTTCCTCTTCATCAGCAACAGATTCCAATGCATCAATTGGGGGTTCATTATCTTCAAACGCTAAGTCAGGTGGTGCGTTGCCTGTTAGATTCGACCCTACAAAGGAATCGAGTTGCATGGTGCCCGGCGCATGTATGGGTTGTTGAGTGAGAATCTCACCCGCAATCCCATTTTGCATTGAATTCCAATCAACCTCCATCTTGAAACGGTCAATCTGAACTTGCATCATATGATAAATCGCCTTTTCAGCGGGGTCGTGCCTTTGCCAGTCCAAGGCAGGTAAATCTTGACTTATTCCCGATTGAGCTGAAGTTCGAAGTGATTGTGAAGACACATGTTGCATCATGGCCACGAGGCGTTTTCGAGCGAGTTCAGATGCAATCAGTCGAATATTAGCTTGGCGCTTTTGCAAGTTTTGCAGCCTCATCCCAGTCATGCCTTTTTGCATCATGGTTTGGATTTCTGAATCCAGTTTCTTCAAGAGTTGGTGGACCATCTTCCAGAAATCTTGTCTTGGGAGTGGAACTGGAACGTGTCTGTTCGCTTGTAGGCGGTGCGTTGCAAACAGCTGCTCTTCAACCTCGCGTGACTGTGCACTATCAAGGTCGCCAAGGCTCGACATCGTTCAACCGTATGGCCGACACACTTTGAACCCTTCATTGAAGAATTATTGAACAAAGAGTACACTCCTTCATATTTGATGGCTCACCTCGCATAGCGAGGTGTGTGTTAAGTGTCTCTAGCCAAGCGTCGATTTTACGAGTTTCATGCCTCCTCGCGAACGGCAGTATTCCTCGTCGTATTGATGCTGTGCAGTACGCTTACGGCTGCTACAGACTCGTCTTTTTCTGAATCGCTACTACCCGAGCCTTATTCTGAGACGACGGGTGACAAAACATTCCATCCTGCGCCAAATCAAACCAGCATTAACTCAACACTCTCCTCCTTGATTCAGGTACCTACGAACAAGACCTTTTTGGATGGGACTTTAGAAGTCGAACCGATTTGGAATATTTCCTCTTCAAACGGCACACATTTTGGAATTGATTCACTCGGTCAATGGAACGGCACGCACTCATCCACAAACGGCATAGGACATGGTGGACGACTAACACTAGCGACTAACTCATCCCTCGGTACGATTACTGATTTTGAATCAACAGTGACTGCTGCTCCACGGTGGCTGGGTTCTGGACGTGATCACGAAGTGTGGTCTATCGAGAGGCCGAGTATTGTTCCAATCAGCACTAATTCAGGAATGCTTGTTCCCAATAACGGTTCGAACTCCATAGGATTCTTAGCAACCCAAACCTTTGGGGATATTGGCCCAAACATGGAAGGTTGTCTACGCTCACCGGTTGTAAATACACCTTTCCTGATTAACAATTACACGTTAACATTTGAACATTGGACCGCTTTATTTGCCGACGATGCCGCATGGATTGATGTTCGTCATACGAATGGAAGTTGGGGTTTGCTTTCACCATCATCTGGATATTCGTCATCTGCATCTCTGAACAACTCACCTACCACGGTTTGGAATGGTGAAGATTCAAATTGGAGCGCTGTTCAATTTCAACTCGATTCTCTTGTATCTCAATTCCAATCAACCTTGCAATTTCAGTTGTGCTTCCAGACCAGCTCCACACCTGGTTTACGCGGGGGATGGTTTGTCGATAATTTTGAGATACGTAACGAAGGGGATTCGCCAGGAGCATGGTTTCATGGAAACATGTCGGGAAATTACTTGCCAAATGCTAACGGAGAATTGGTACTTCCAGTTAACTTTTCAAACATGACAGGGCAGAGTGTCGAACTTGAAATGTGGGTCAATTGGGACATTCAAGGTGGTGCAAGTGATTACCTCTTCACAGAAATTTCTCTTGACAACGGCTCGTCATATTATCCAATATCGAACTATCCTGGACACCCTTCGAGGGGCGCAGTATGTAATGGACAATGGTTTAACGGCGCAGACTCACAAAATCAATGGTGCCCTATTTACTATTCACTACCTTGGAATACGACTGCTCCTCTTAACGCAAGCACACTCTTCCTGCGAATCATTGTTGAAACGGACGCTCAGGTGAATTACGGAGGGATGTCCTCTTCAGGCTGGGAAGGTATAGCCATTGATGACATCGGCGTTTGGATTAACCGAGGTACGAGTTCTCAAATCTACAAGCGAGTGAAAAATTTCTCACAACAACCTTCAGGAATATACGGTTCAGAAAATGGTTGGCTTGGGTCACAGACTGGTGTGAATGAATGGCAATGGGGTAGGTCCTTTGAACACAACGCCGAGTCCTCTACATTGTATGATTTTGATTCAGGAAATGAACTCCCTCCAGGATGGTCGTTATGGTCTCAAACAAATCGACGTTGGGATATTGGCTCAACCAGTAACAGTTCAGGTTTTGGACCCGGTGTTTGGCATTCAGGTCTTAACGGTGCAGGCATCTACCTAAACGACGAATACCGTAACAATATGTGGACCGTACTGTTTACTCCTGAGTATTTCATACCGGAGAATTCGACGTCTCGTCTTACTTTCCGTAGTTGGGTTTGTACAGAATCCAATTGGGACGGTGGAGCGGTATCGATATCTACCGATGGCGGCGATAACTGGTGGTTTATACCCCCTACTTTGAACACGTTCCACGACCAAATCTCAACAACCAACGTTAATTCACCCTTATTCAATCAAGGAATCTTTGATGGTTCTAGCGTTGTTGGTGGCTGCCACAATGTTCAACGAGGCTTTGATTTGAAACAATACGATTTGTCGAATCTCACAGGCCAGTCCGTACGCGCTAAATTCACCTTTTTTTCAGACCAACTGATTGAATTAGATGGCTGGTATATTGATGATGCAGGTATAGAAATTGATGTCTATGAACCAGAAGGCTCTTGGATATCTGAACCCCTTACTCCAGACCCATATTTTGGGTGGGGCCAACTTGATGGTTTTGTTCAAGAGCCGATGAATACAAGTGTACGTTTCGATATTTTAGACCACAATGGAGTGCCTATACCTGGATTTGAGAATCGCACCTTGCCGATTGATTTACCGCTCGATGTCCTTCGTTATCCATCGATAAAGGTGCAAGTGCGGATGTCAAGTCTTGATCGTCTTATCACTCCAAATGTTGAGAGGCTGTCCATCGGAACAGCATCTTACTTCAATGCATATCACTTGAAATATCCGAGTCAATTTGCAAGTTCGAATCTTCATCTCTTGA